>JAESFW010000074.1_pt1 | contig 247614 bp, 234 predicted proteins | sample 9269481 | NCBI WGS metagenome assembly JAESFW01 (sample SAMN14515350, study PRJNA621654) | algae metagenome | isolation source: Lyngbya sp. HA4199-MV5 and co-occurring heterotrophs from soil with... | place: USA: Ahupuaa O Kahana State Park, Hawaii | collected 2009-07-21 | reverse complement strand
ACGCAATGCTCAAAAAGCCACAGTCAATTGGAGGTTTTCGAGTACGGATGCGCGGAGTCGGTTAGAGCATCTCTATCCAAAACTAGAGCAAGGAAACTAGGCAAACTTCCTTTGGCGGACTACTAGTCTAAGACCTCAGAAACAAGCTGCTAACAGTGGTCAGGTTGTGGAAACAGCGCGCGAGATTAAAGATAACGGTTCTGGTCGCTGGACTCTCTCTGGCAAGATACAGAATCAAACTCAGCAAACGATTAATGGCATGTCAGTGACGCTTACAGTCCAAGCAGGAGCGCAGACACTAACGCCACGCGCGTGGATAAAGCAATCTTCGCTGTCACCAGGTGCCTACGCTGATTTTGAGACCACTGTGTCTGCTAAAGATCATCGTCCTGATTTTCGCGTTGCCTCTGTGGAGTGGAGAAACGAAGATGGCACGGCTGGCAATTATCCCTAGATCGCTAATCTAACCTTTCTTTTAACCCTGATTGCCCCATCGGGGTATTTTTATGCCTGATCGCCCCACTCCCTAATCCCCACTCCCCACTCCCCACTCCCCACCTTCTGCCTCCTGCCTCCTGCCTTTCCCCCAACTCATATGCCCTCCTTATCGCTACACGCCTTTGGAATTAGCAAAAAAGTCTCAAAAGCCATATATCTTAAAGGTTTCTTAGATCTACAGCGAAGGGAACGCTTTAGAATAGGGCATTGAAAGTTAGATTTCACGGGTGTTTCAGCCGTTTTAACGAAAATCTTGCTTTGTTTTTGATCGCGTAGTTTCGCCCGAAACTTCGATGGACAGTGCATTTTGCCCTAACAACCCAAGGAGAACCTATGAACAAGGGAGAGCTGGTGGATGCGGTGGCAGACAAAGCCAGCGTGACGAAAAAACAAGCCGATGCTGTGTTGACGGCGGCTCTGGAAGCGATCGTCGAAGCTGTGAGCGATGGGGATAAAGTGACATTGGTTGGGTTTGGCTCGTTTGAATCACGGGAACGCAAGGCTCGTGAAGGGCGTAATCCCAAAACGGGAGACAAGATGGATATCCCTGCAACAAAAGTACCTGCGTTTTCGGCTGGGAAATTATTTAGAGAAAAGGTTGCCCCGGAAAAAAATAACTCAGCGAAGAAGTAAGTCGAAGAAAGAGTAAGGGTGTTGCTGAAACAACAGATGCCGTGAAACCAATGTCTTTAGCCGCCAGCCCCCTTTTTCCTCCAAAATCGGCAACACTGAGATAGCACCGTTTTGAAGCCGCAATTTGAATCAGCCGTCGGTTCAGCGTCCATCGCATGGGGGGAATCTAGTCTGGGCAGCGACACTTGCGGACTGTTCCCCCCATGCCATTCTGGATTTTTCTGCCAGTATTAACCCATTAGGTCCACCTGCCTCTGCGATCGCCGCCATTCAGTCTCACTTAGGCGATCTCAACGCCTATCCCGATCCCCACTACGGTGAGTTGCGATCGACACTCAGCGAATTCCACCAGATTCCCTCCGAGTACATTCTGCCTGGGAACGGTGCTGCCGAACTGTTGACCTGGGCATGTCGAGATCTCGCGGCTCTAGATGTTACGTGCCTGTTTACGCCAGCCTTTAGCGACTATCAGCGGGCGCTCAAAGCCTTTAACTCAACGGTATCCCCCTATCCTTTAGAACTAGCGAACGGGCAGTGGGATCTGGGCATGGCATTGTCGATCGCCGCTGCACACCGTCCAGCTGCTCTAGAAATAGGGTTACTGCTCAATAATCCACACAATCCAACCGGAAGCCTTGTTTCAAGAGCAATGCTTGCGGCTCATCTGAGCAACAATGCCCTGGTAGTCGTGGATGAAGCGTTTATGGATTTTCTGCTACCAGACGAGCAGCAGAGTGTGATTGACCTCGTGCTGGAGCATCCCAATCTTGCCGTGCTGCGGTCGCTTACCAAGTTCTACAGCTTGCCGGGATTGCGCTTGGGCTATGCGATCGCCCATCCCGATCGGCTCCAGCGCTGGCAAGCATGGCGCGATCCCTGGTCGGTCAATGCACTGGCAGCCGCAGCAGGCTCAGTCATCGTCAGGGATACTGCGTTTCAAGAGCAGACATGGGAGTGGTTAGCCGCCGCGAAAGCTCAATTGTTTCAAGGACTGTCAGAGCTGCCAGGTTTAAAGCCCTTTCTCGGTGCAGCAAATTTTCTGTTAGTCGAGTCAGCGCGATCGGTTGTACGGCTTCAAACAGACCTCCTGAAGCAGCACCAGATCTTGATTCGAGATTGTTTGAGTTTTCCAGAACTGGGCGATCGCTACTTCCGCGTCGCCATTCGCACCGAAGCCGAAAACCAACGCTTACTAGACGGATTAAGACAAATCCTTTCCAATGGAGATTAGGACTGGTGTTGAGTCGTCTATTCACAGTGCAAATCCTCACCCCTTACCCCTCTCTCCTCTCTTTTTATGCCTGTTGATTACGATCTGGTTGTCATCGGTAGCAGCGTGGCTGGCATTCATGCAGCGATGACGGCTGCCAATCTCAAAGCCCGTGTGGCACTGGTTGAGCAAGGCTGTGCCGCCGTTGGTGATGAATTTAGCACGCGGGTTTTAACTGAGGTTGGGCAAACGCTCTACCAGATGCAACGGGCAGCACAGCTAGGCTTTTGGGATGGATTGGCATTTCCCTCAACGACGACGGTTTGGGAGCAAGCAACACACTGGGCAAAAGCAGCAGAGTTGGCGATCGCCGATCCTCTGTCTCCCTCAGTCCTCTCTGCTATGGGGATTGATGTACTTTCGGGCTGTGGTGAGTTTCATCGCAAGCCAGCGCTGGGGTTTCAAGTGAACGATCGCTCTCTGCGATCGCGCGCTTACCTGCTGGCGATCGAGCAACTCCCCGTTGTCGTCAAATCGTCCATGCAGCAGCGCTCTAGCTCGGTTACTCCCACACTTCCAGGCATTGATGGCTTAGCAACGATTGGCTCTTTGAATGCCAGCGCAGTTCTTCAAAAGCTGCCGACCTCAAGGACACTGCATCGCCTGGTCATCATTGGCAACGACACGAGTGGTGTTGAACTGGCGCAAAGCTTGGCGCGGCTGGGGCAAGTCGTCACGCTGATTGTTTCAACTCCCACCATTCTTCCTGATGAAGATTTAGAAGCCGCGTTTTTACTTCAAGCACAGCTAGAGGCAGAGGGAGTCGAGGTGTTAACCGGAACCACTGTGACTCAAGTGCGGCAAATTGATCAGAGTAAGTGGGTACAGGCAGGCAACCGCGCGATCGAAGCCAGCGAAATTATTCTAACGACTGCCCCAGCCTTTGACTGGAAACCGCTCAACCTGGAAGCCGCTAATGTCAAGATGTCTGACTCCACCGTGATTGTGAACGCCAAACTGCAAACGACGAACCCTCGCATCTATGCCTGCCGTGGATTGGTAAATGGCGCTTACACGTCTCAGCAAGCGATTGCTGACGCAACCATTGTCCTCAAGAACGCACTCTTTTGGGCGATCGCCACAATTCCCGATCGTCCCGTGCTCTCCGTGATCGCGACCGCTCCACCGCTGGCACGCATCGGTTATACGGAGACTTCAGCCAGACAACGCTTTGGCAAAAATGTGGTTGTGCTCCGACAGCCCTTCAAGTCGCTAGCGAAAGCCCAAATGCAGGGAGAAACCACTGGCTTCTGCAAACTGCTGGTGCATCGCAACGGCACGCTGTTGGGCGCACACATCGTTGGTTCTCAGGCAGAAGAACTCATTGCCGCGATCGCCCTTGCCATGCAGCAAAAGCTGAGCATTCAGGCGATCGCCGATCTCGTTCTTCCAGCTTCCTCTCTAGCCGAAATCATCCACCAGACTGCCGCTGAATGGAACCACCTGAGATGGCAGCAAAACACCAAATGGCAAGATTTTCTAGAAGGCTTCTTTAGCTGGCGGCGATCGCAAAGCTGAGGAGTCAGGAGTCAGAAGTCAAGGGTCAGAAGCTATAAGAGGGTTTTTGAAAAGCGACAAATCAGTGGGCAACGGATTTAAGCCGGAGGTCGCGAATGGTTAATTTCGGCTCAGAGGCGTTAGCTATCCGTTTCATCTGCTCCGCATCCGCTGCGGACCATGTTTCTCAGACAGCCTCTAAAAATAAAAGCTAACGGCTGATCGCTAAGAGCCGATCGCTATCACACTCTTGCTAGCGTTACCTTTTCCGGCTGATCCTGATATTTTCCGCGTCGGGTTTCGTAGCTAATCGCGCAGGGTGCACCTTCTAAAAAGAGCAACTGTACAACGCCTTCATTGGCGTAAATCCGACAGTCAGCGCTGGATGAGTTGGAAAATTCGAGCGTCAAATAACCGCGCCAACCTGCCTCAGCCGGGGTTAGATTTGCAATGATGCCGCAACGGGCGTAGGTGCTTTTCCCAATACAAACCACCGTCACATTTTCGGGCACTTCTAATCGCTCTAAGGCAACCCCCAAACCATAGGAATGAGCAGGCAAGATGAAGTGATGACCGTCTTCGCCTTCATGAAGTTGGGCGGGTTCTAAGTTAGCGGGATTGAAATTTTTAGGATCAACGACTGTACCGGGAATGTGCTTAAAAATCCGAAATTCGGATGGTGAAAGTCGCAGGTCATAACCATAGCTGCTCAATCCGTAGGAAATGACGGGCAACCCATCAACCTTTCTCATCAATTGCGGCTCAAAGGGGCTAATCATACCTTTTGCAGCCATTTGCGTAATCCAGGTATCGTTTTTAATCATTCGTTTTTAACTATTAGGAGTTGACCTGACAGAACAATGAGTCTTGATAGAATGAGCCACCACCAAACCAATAAAAAAGTTCACGAACTACGGTGGCGGCTACGAATCATAGACCTCTTCATAAATTTCTGAGAGTACGTCATGGAAGCCCCAGCCCATGCTGGATGTGTCCCCAACAATTTTTTGAAAACGCTTTTGAAAAACATCCTGGAGTTCGTTTTTTGTTACCCATTTGATGGCAGCATCATACATACTTTCCATGCTGTTGTAAAAAGGCTCGTCAATATCTCCGTAGGCTTTGGTAAATTTTACGCCTTGCTCCACATAAAACAGCATGATGTCTGCCAAGTTAGCAGGATTTCGGCACACCTTTTTGTACTCAGAGACAGCCTTTTTCGCAACGGAAAGTCTCGCTTTACCATAGCCACGGGCAGGAAAAAACTCATGCTCAATGGTCTGCTTATACTTTGCAATGACATGCGTTTCATCTTCAGGATTAAGCTTGAGCTGATAATAATCCTTGACAGGTTGAAAGCGCTTGCAAAGTTCAATAATGTCCTTGACAAGTTCTTCCTGTGGGCAATCTTTCAAATATTGCTTAAGAGCCGTAAGGCTGAGGGTGTCTTTTGCCATACCAATGAGTTCGCCAATTGATGAGTTCGCCAATTGAGGCTAGTTGGACAGTGCTTGCTTTGACTATTCACGCTAACTATTCGGCGATCGCGCCCATGGCTAATCACCAATCACTAGGGCTGATGACTGCGACGAAGTTCAGTGATTTGATCCGCTACATCAAGGAGCGATCGCGGCATTTCGGGTCCGGTAAGAATGACATCCACATGGCGCGGGCGTTGCTTTAAGAACGACAGCACTTCGGTATCGGCAATCAGTCCAAAATTGACAGCCAGACTAAGTTCATCCAGCACAACCATTTCGTATTTGCCCTCAAGGACGATCGCACGCGTGTATGCCCAGAGTTCGAGGAGCGATCGTGTTTCCTCTTCATCCAGATGGGGTGTGTCAATGCAACGGGGCAAGTTACAGCGAATCCAATCCAGATTCTGACCTAACTGTACGGGATGGTCGTACCCCTGACCAATGCCGCCTTTGAGAAACTGCACCACCAGCACGGGTGTTCCCTGCCCCGCAATGCGTAGCGCCTGCGCCATCACGTTGGTAAAAAAGCTGCGATGTGAACAGGTAAAGACCTGCACCAAGCCCTCCACCCGATGCGTGAGTTGATGACTGACATCCAGTGAAGGGGTTTCGATCTGTGAAACCATAAGGCGTGCCCAAGTAACGGTGAATCGGTATCAGCGTTTGGTTTACTCGTTTTGAAGTACCCAGATTTTTTGAGTACTCAGAATCTAGCGTACTTTAACAAATTTCTCCCACATCAAACACTATATGTAATAGTCCGTCAAGTGAGGAGAGCGGCATACCGATCGTTGGGTACGCCAACTTGAACCGCCAGATCGCGTTATACCAGCGCCAAAAGATAGCACGATCGGATCGTCTGTAGGGGCTTACGACCGTAAGCCCCTGCGAGGATTTGTAACCGAAATTTAGAGAATTGGTTATGACACAGGTGACTGTGTAGGACAACCCGTTTCTGGAATGGCTCGCGTTTGTCGTGATTATGCTGGCTGCTGTTCAAGTTGCCAGCACAACGGGACTAGACCGCGATCGATGGCTTTCCTGGCGCTTTGACGGGTCGAATGAGTACCACAGGCGTTTGTTCGCTGGCATTCCCGGCTGGATTTTTGATCAGGGCTTGCTTGAGAAACGCCGTTGTCACGTCAGAAGAGGCTGCCAGGATCTTCACGGCTCTCAGATCGTTGACATCCACGATCGCGGCTGACAGACCCGTTTCACGCTTGATTTGATCCACCACTTGCTGCGGGTTTTCTGGACCTAACACAATGAACTGGTCATAGGGTGGAATCGTGCCCGTCACATCATCAATCAGCCGTGCTTGTTCGCCTGCCAGTTGGTAGAACACGCCCGGTTTACCCAGCACCTTGGCGATCGCGCCTACGGCAAAGGCAACCAGCACCCGGGCAGAACCGACTAGATCGATCAGCGTTTGCAAACCACAAGCGGTTGCCAGACTGGAGGTGGGTAAGAAGAGATAGCATAACCGCCGCGCTACCCATCCTGGTTTTACGTCGCTGGGATGGCGGAAGCGCCCTTGCATCACGGCTAGCGGGGTTTCCCCGATCGTCACAATATCCCCTGGCTGGGCATTGGGCACCACGTAGCGCTGTACAACGGCTAAAGGATTGTCCAGATGGGTTAACAGGTGAGTGCGAATCGGCAGCACATCGGCATTGGTCGCGGGTCGCCAGCTTTTAGAATCTTCGGGGCTAGGGAATGTCAGGGGCACAATGACGTGACGCACTCTGGGAAGTCTTCCCTGGGGACCATAGCTAAAAAAGTGAACGCGAATCCACGCCACTCTCAGAGTGCTCAGATCTTGCCCTTGCATTTCGACGTGAATTTCGATCGGGGACGGATCCCGCTTAACGATATGCCCTTCCCAATAGCCATCCGCTCGTGGCTCTGCATTTTTGTAGCGCGGAATGACCTGGGTGCTGGTTGTAATGCCGTTGAGACTAGCGATCGACAGCAGCTTTACCTCCACCCAAATTTCCGGCACCATGACCTCTAACCGCTGAGTCAGGTTCCGAAACTCCAGTTCACCAACCAGCAGATAGCGCTGTGGCTCGTAAACCTCCAGTTGCCAGTTGCCAGCCGTTAGCTCTAGCTTGTTCCCCGGTCGGCGACGATATTGCACTTCTAATGCCAACAGCAAGAGAAGGATAACGCCAATCACCGCGATCGCAATGCTCCCAAGAATCCCCACAAACGTTTTTTCGCCTAATCACTCTCTTAAAAAGTCTAGTAGGAGTTGGGAGTTTTGCAGCAAGAAGGTGAGGAGTGAGGGGTAAGGAGTGAGGAGAAGGGAGGTAGGGTCGGGCACTCATCTGCCCCTTATGCAGGAGCGCTTCGAGATAAAGGCGATCGCTTTGGCTTGACTCTAAAAACGGGTTTCCTCTGCTTGTCTCCACGCTTCACAAAACAGCCCGCCAGCAACTCTCGCTTGGTCACCACTATTAGAAAACTTTTTTAGCCGTACTCACGTTAGTTTGTAAAGTTACCAACAAGCTGCCTGCCATTAATTTAACGTGCTTTGTCATCCATCCCGTAGTTATGATGTTAACCTTGCTGCTAAAGCCATGCGGATACCTCCGTTTCGGGCATGAATAGTATGATTGAGTACCTGTAATGCGATCGCGTCTATCAGCAAGAGCGATCGCTGAAGCCCCGCCCTGTTCAATCGTTGTAAGGATTTAAAGTCGTCGTGGCATCCAATACGCTTCAACAACGCAAACAACCGGGCGCACCGGATACGATCTATCAGATTGTCAAAACGGTTGGCAAGGTGACAGGGGGCATGGTGCTTGGCGTAACGATGCTCACAAGTTCGGTGGTGGCGGGTGGGCTGGTGGGTTTAGCGATCAGTTTTCGGAACCTGCCGGATGTCCGTATTCTCCGCAGCTATGTGCCCAGCGAGACCACGCATATTTATGACGTGAAGGGCAAACTGCTGACCAGTATCCACGGTGAGGCAAACCGGGAAGTGGTGCCGCTGGACAAGATTTCGCCCAATCTCAAGCGATCGGTGCTGGCGATCGAAGACAGCTACTTCTACTCCCATCATGGGGTCAATCCCGGTGCTGTTCTGCGTGCGTTCCTGGCAAACTGGTCAACGGGTTCAACGGTTGAAGGTGGCTCGACCCTGACCATGCAGTTGGTCAAAAACTTGTTCCTCACCCCCAAGCGGGCATTCAGCCGCAAAGTGGCAGAGTCGGTGCTGGCGCTGCGATTGGAGCAAATCTTTTCCAAGAGTCAGGTGTTTGAGATGTACCTGAACCAGGTCTACTGGGGACATAACACCTATGGCGCTGAAACGGCGGCTGAAAGCTACTTTGGCAAATCGTCTGCCAATCTGACCCTGGCGGAATCTGCCATGATGGCAGGGCTGATTCAGGCTCCCGAAAGCCTTAGCCCTTTTATTGACTACAAAGCGGCGAAGCAACGGCAACTAACCGTGTTGCGCCGCATGAGAAGTCTGAACTGGATTACCGCTCAAGAGGAAGCCGCTGCCCGGAAACAGCCCCTCAAACTGGGAAAAATTACCTCTTTTCAAGGCAGCACCATTCCCTATGTCACTGAGGCAGCGGTGCAGGAATTGACGAAGCGGTTTGGGAAAGATGCCGTGCTGAAGGGCGGTATGCGCGTGCAAACCACGGTGGATACCAAGCTCCAACGCCTTGCTGAAGATGTAGTCGCTCGTGGTCATGCAAGCTTGCTAAACCAGGGTATCTATGCCGACCAGATGGCGCTGGTAGCCGTCGATCCACGCACTCATTTTGTGAAAGCGATGGTGGGTGGGGTGAACTATCGCAAGAGCCAGTACAACCGGGCAATGCAGTCTCTTCGGCAGCCCGGTTCGGCGTTTAAGCCGTTCGTTTACTACACAGCGTTTGCGTCTGGTCGCTATACGCCTGAATCAACGGTTTCGGACACGCCCGTGAGCTATCCCGATGGCTATGAATACTATTCGCCGCAAAACTACGATCAGTCCTTCCGTGGTGCGATGTCTATCCGATCGGCGTTAGAACAATCGCGCAACGTCCCAGCCGTTCGCATTGGGCAAGACGTGGGGCTAAATAAGGTAATCGATGTGGTGCGAACGATCGGCATCCGTAGCCCGATCGAGCCTGTGGTGTCCCTTCCCCTGGGTTCGGTTGACCTGACCCCACTCGAAATGGCTGGAGCCTATGCTACCTTTGCCAGCAACGGCTGGTATTCCGAAACGACCCTGATCATGCAGGTCACAGATAGCACAGGCAACGTGTTGCTAGACAATACGCCCAAACCACAACTGGTACTTGATCCGTGGGCAACTGCTTCGTTGACAGACGTGTTGCAGGGTGTGATCAACCGGGGGACAGCCGTTGCCGCGAGGCTCGATCGCCCAGCCGCTGGTAAAACGGGTACCACCTCGTCGGAACGAGATATCTGGTTTGTGGGCTATGTGCCGCAGCTTGCAACCGCCGTGTGGGTGGGGAATGATGACTACCGCCCAATCGGCAAAGGCGCGACAGGTGGCGGCTACGTGGCTCCGGTATGGCGCGACTTTATGCAGCAAGCACTGCAAGGCGTACCCGTAGAGAACTTTCGATCGCCCTCAGAATTTAGCCGACCGTGAGGATAGTTGTTAGTTTTTGGTTGTTGGTTGTTAGACAATTCTTCTAACAATCAAAGTCAGCAACCGTTGCAGCATTAGTTATTAGCTGTTGGGCAATGACTCTAACAACTAAAAACTAACAACCAAAAACTATTACGCCGTTTTTTCGACTTCGGCTTTCATACGTTCCAGCGTGCGGTTCATCTGGTCGAACATTTGTTGGGGTGTCATGCCAAATTGACCAAGCTGCGTGCGTAACTGCTCTACAGTCATTTGAGCCATGAAGTCTTCTGACAGTTCAAAGCGCTTCATGAAGATGCGGTAGCGCTCCATCATGGTTTCCATCTGCTCGATGAACAGCTTTTTACCTTCACGATCGAACTTCCCATAGTCAGACCCAAGCACCATCAGCGATTGATAATCCTCAAAGAGTTGCTTGGCTTCTTGCTGGACAATATCAGAATCAAAAAATCCCATTGGTTTAAATCTTTGCTATCAATGTGTGCCAGGGCGGACTGTCATCACGCTCAACACCATCATCTTAAGGCAAGGACTTGATTCATTTAAATTGGCGATCGGTAGGGGTTTCACTACCTCAAGCAGGAGGGCGATCGTCCTCAGCGGCATAGCTCGCAGAGTTCGATAATTTTTGTTTGTAGCGTGATGAGTTCATCGGCTCCTCGCTTGAGGCTGACTTCTAGCTCTAGCAGCACGGGCAGGGTTTGTACCAGGGTATGCGATGACAGCGACTCAATCTCTTTTTGCAAAAAATAAAGGCGCTTCGGGTTTCGCAGTTCGGCGGCTTTGGCAATGTCTTGTTCGTTCCGTTCGCCTGCTTCCCGCATCACTTTAATCCAGAGCCAGGTGCGAAACTGTGTGACCAAACTGCTGACAATGCGGAGCGCGGGTTCATTTTGGCGCAACAAGTCCGCAATCAAATCGAGCGCCTGGGGGGTTTGTCCCTGGCGGATAGCAGCGGCTAGCTGGATAGTACTTTGGCTGCTGGCGGTTACAAGGGTCGCGATCGCCACTTCATCCAACGGCTGTTTCGCATCACCAACATAGAGCCGCAATTTTTCTAACTCGCTGTGCAGTTGCCGCGTATCGTTGCCCACCAGATCTGCCAGCAGTTCTGCCCCATGAGCAGTGAGCTTAACCCCCACTTCCTGCGCGACCTGCTTCACCTGCTTGACCAGCAAATCGGTTTTCCAGGTCGGAATGAGGGGAAATTCTTGAATCGTGGCGTGCTTTTGCAAGAGTTTGGTGGACTTCAGACGGCTATCTGGCTTGTTGCCAGTCGTCAGCAGGAGGGTTGTAGTGTCTGGCAGGTCTGGCAGCGTCCGTTCCAGTTCCGTCAAGAGGGTTTCGGGGCACCGTTGGCAGAGCGTCGTTTCGGCGAGCCAGACCAGACGATGAGCCGCACCAAAGGGGGGAGTCATCGCCTGATTTAAGCCCTGCATCATGGCATCGGACTGCTCGGCGGTGATTTTGTCGTAGTTAAAGCTGCTCCAGACGGGATCAAGCAATTTCCGGTGTAGAGCGGTTGCTGCCTGAGCGATCGCAAAACTATCGTCACCCCAGTAGAGATAAATTGGCATTTTGAATACCTCCTGTTCTCGCCTGTAATTGTATTGTCCTAGCAATCCTGTCCAATTGGCTTTAGATTATGGTGGGGATCAAATCTTTTTGAAGGCTGGCGTTGGCAGGCTGGGTTGCGGCGAACGTCGGTCAGCGCCTGAGCATGGCTAGATGCAGCGGCTTTCTGAAGCACCCAGTCTCTGAAGCACCCAGTCATAGATATGATGAATTAATCTTGCGAGGCGATCGACATTGGACGAGAACTACCAGACTTACCTGAACCGGGCGATGCGTTTGATCCTACCGGAAACGTATCGGTCTCAGGTGCAGCATCTTCAGGAATCTCCCAAGTTTCAGCGCGACCCGGCAAGCGGACACAAACCAGCTCCGTTTCCGGGCTATACCATTGCAACACCGCCCGGAAATGAAGATACTAAAAATGTGGGACTGCACGAGAGCCTGACGCAGTATCAGCAGCAGCTTTTGCACAAGCTGGGTAGTGATTTATTTGTGCCTGTGCCGCCGGAAAGCTTTCATCTTACAGTGGCAGATTTAATTTGGGATAGTGCCTTCCGCGATGCCAGCCAGGAAAAGCCTGGGTTTGAAGGACAGCTTCAAGAGCAGATTGCGACGATTTTTCGGCAATCTCACCCAATGTCTGAAGGCAAACCACTTCAGTTTCAAGCGCTGGGGTTGATGGTCATGCCACGGGCGATCGCGGTGTGTCTGGCACCCACAGACGAACACTCCTACGATCGGGCTCTGAAGCTCCGCCGAGCGATTTTTCAGAACTCCGATTTGATTGGGCTAGGCATTGAGCAACAGTATTACTTTACCCCTCACATCACGCTGGGTTATTTTGGCACCATTCCTTCCCCTGAGGCGCTCGTGACGCTGGGTGACAGCTTTGTGCAACTGAATCAGCAATGGCTGGAGCAGGAACCCCAAGCGTTTTGGGTCGATCGAGCAGAATTACGCAAGTTTGACGACATGACCCACTACTACCGCGAACCCGATTGGGCAATCTTTGAGTTTTAAGGAGATTTCCAGAAAAATCAATACCCGCAAACCGTAGGGGCTTAGGGGCTGTCATCAATTACGACTACATATCACTGATAGCAAGGGTTCCAGCCCCTAGCCTGGTGTGTTGGGACGGGCGCGATGATGCTGATACCGCAAGCTTTTAGAGTTAATTGATGACGCGCCCTAGCATACCCTACGGAAAGCAAGCTACAAAAGGGGGACTTTGAACCGTCTGGCTCCCTCCTTTTTCTACGCCTTGGCGCATCCCCGAAGGGGTTTAGGAGGTTGGGGAGGATCGAGGGCTTTAAAGCACGCCCTGGGGGGACCGAGACTTCACGCTTCAACTGCGTCAGTCCCAACTAATACTTTCTTACTCTACTTTCAGCCAGCGTCCAGTTTCATTAGACTCGTGCGCCAGATCCATCAGGCGTTGAGCGTATACGCCATCTTCCAACGTTGGGGCGATCGCCCGTCCGGTGTCAATGCCCTGTACCCAGCGATCGACGATCCGCACAAAAGGGGCAATGCGACCATCCTGAAAGGTTTCAGGAAACTCCAGATGTTTGGGAATATCTAGCTCCTTTAATGGTTCGCCCAAGTGACTGCCCCAGAGCTTAAAGCCGTGGACGTAATCTTTCTGGTTGCTGCTGCCGAGAACAAGCGTGCCCCGATCGCCATACACTTCCACCCAATGCCCCCGTCCCTGATAGGTGGCAGCACTCAGGCAGAGTTGACAGGGAGTGCCATCTGCCAACTCCAATAGAATCATGCAAACATCATCCGCATCCACAGACTTAAGTTGACCACTGGCGGGGTCAGGACGCTCAGGCACAGACACACTCAGTCGAGCGGAGATCTGTTTCACTGAACCAAACAACCAGGCGATGTAGTCAAAGGTATGGGAACCGATCGCGCCCAGTGCGCCACCACCTTGATCTTTACGCGCATACCAGTTCCAGGGACGAGAGGCATCAGCTCGACTTGGCACAAGCCAATCCACCTTAATCAGCCGTGGCTTGCCGACATAGCCTTCTGCAAAGAGTTCCGACAGCCGCATCCAGGTTGGAATGCAGCGAAACTCAAAATTGAGGTTGGCGATCGCGCCCTTTGCTTGTGCTAATACCTGCAAATCAGCGGCTTCCCTGGTTGATAGGGCGGTTGGTTTTTCCAGTAACAGATGTTTGCCAGCATTTAAAGCCGTTTTTGCCTGCTCATAGTGCAGAAACGGCGGTGTCGAGATGCTGACCCCTTGTACCGCAGGCAGCGCCACAACCTCTTCAAGGGTCTGGCACGCCTGAGGAATCTGGTATTGCTGCGCGATCGCCTCTGCTCTGGCGCGATCGCGATGATACACCGCTACAATCTGCGTTCGAGGATGCGCCTGAAAACCCGGGATATGTACCTTTTGCCCAAAGCCTGTGCCGACGATCGCGACACCAATAGTCGGTTGAGTAGAAGAAACCATGTGGAAGAGGTTGTTGGTTGTTGGTGTTAATTGTTGGAGGGCAGGGGAAGCAGGGGCGGAGGCAAGGGAAGCAGGGGAGGCAAGGGAAGCAGGGGCGGAGGCAAGGGAAGCAGAGGGAGCAGGGGGAGCATTTTGAGTTTTGAGTTTATTCTGACTTCTGGCTCCTGACTCCTTACTTCTCTCTACTTATCAGTCTTTTATCCTTCATCCTTCATCCCTCATCCCTCATCCCTCATTTTTCTTTTTAGCCTTTAGCCTTCATCCTTTATCCTTCACATCCCTCCCCCCTCCTCAATTTCCGCTACTATTGCAGGTAACACAAGAGGAACTGCAAATGTCTCCAGAAGTGGCGATCGACGCTGATCTGTTGCCAGATATCAGTGAGTTGGCGATCGAAGATAATGACCCGGATATTCTGATCGACGCTGATCTGCTGCCAGATATCAGCAAGCTGGTGATCGAGGACGATGTACCTGTGGACAATCTTATTTCTGAAAAGCAGCAGCGATTGCTCACTGAGCCACTCTATAGCAACGCTGCTTTGTTGGGTGGGCGATCGTTTCTACTGGCAGCCAATGTCGGCGTATTTTATGCTGTGCGTCAGCCACCGCTCGTCCCCGATGTGTTTCTCAGTCTCGATGTTGAAGTACCTCAAGATTGGCGTGAAAAGAAAAACCGCACCTATTTTGTCTGGGAATTTGGCAAGCCGCCGGATGTCGTGATCGAAATTGTCTCCAACAAAGAAGGGAACGAATTAGGCAGCAAACTTAATGACTATGCACGTATGGGGGTGGCGTACTACCTTGTATTTGACCCACTTCAGCGGCTAGGCAATGTGCTGGTGCGATCGTTTGAACTACGAGCGGGGCGCTATCAGGAACTATCCTCATCCTGGTTAGAGGCGATCGGCATTGGTTTCACGCTTTGGCATGGCACGTTTGAAGGTAAGCAAGACCAATGGTTGCGTTGGTGCCATGCCGATGGTACGGTCGTTCCTACGGGAGCCGAAAATGCAGACCAAGAACGCCAACGGGCTGAGCAAGAACACCAACGAGCTGAGCAAGAACACCAACGGGCTGAGCAAGAACGCCAACGGGCTGAGCAAGCAGAAGTTAGAGTGGCACAACTGGCAGAACGGCTCAGAGCGATGGGCATTGATCCCGATGCTTAGGGCGCGTCGTCAATGCAGCTCCGAAATCTTTAGTATCAGCATGGTCGCGCCCGTCCCAACACACAAGGCTAGAGGCTGAACCCTTGCTGTAAGTCACGTTTAGTCATCCTTGCTGACAGCCCCTAGATAAAACGCTTATGGCTCGGACTCCTACCCTTTCTTACGATCGCGGCACGCTCATTCTCCATCCACCGCCGCGCGGCAAAGAATGGGTAGATTTTGCGACGTGGGACGATCGTGTGGAGCGGTTTCGCATTCCAGCGATGCAGTACCGTAATTTGGTGCTGGCAATGCGGGCCGCGGGAACAGAACTGGACGATCGGGCAAAAGCCTTTCAGGATGTTGAACTTGTTCCCAAGGTAGAAATGGAGCCTTATCCTCATCAACAGGAAGCCCTGGCTGCCTGGGTGGGTGCAGGACGCATGGGCTTAGTCGTCTTACCAACGGCGGCTGGCAAAACTTATTTGGCGCAAATGGCAATGCAGGCGACCAAACGCAGCACACTCGTTATGGTGCCGACGTTGGATTTGATGCATCAATGGTATGCCCATCTCGTCGCCGCCTTTCCGGATGTTGAAATTGGTTTGCTGGGTGGCGGTTCTAGAGATCGCACACCGATTCTCGTCTCGACCTATGACAGCGCTGCCATCCATGCTGAAACGCTGGGTAATCAGTACGCCCTGCTGATTTTTGATGAATGCCATCACTTGCCCAGTGATTTTAATCGAGTGATTGCTGAGTACGCGATCGCGCCCTACCGCTTAGGACTGACCGCCACACCCGATCGCCCTGATGGGAAACACGAAGATTTATACACCCTGATTGGCGCAGAAATTTATCGCAAAAGTGCGGAGGAACTGTCAGGCACGACGCTTGCCAAGCACAAAGCGGTACAAATTCGAGTGAGGTTGTCTGAGCAAGAGCGCGATCGCTACGACGAATTAATGAACGTGCGGAATCAGTTTCTGCAAGAGTCCAAAATTTTCTTGGGTTCCGTGCAGGGCTGGCAGCGGTTTGTGCAGGCAAGCGCCCGTTCGCCAGCCGGACGAAGAGCCATGCTAGCCCATCGAGAAGCGCGGGCGATCGCCTTTGGTACTGAGGGTAAACTGCGGGTTCTCGCCGATTTACTGGCAACTCATTATCCCGATCGCACGCTCATCTTTACGGATGACAATGCAACCGTGTATCGCATTTCTCAGGAGTTCTTGATTCCTGCCATCACGCATCAAACAGGGGTCAAGGAGCGGCACGACATTTTGGCGAAATTCAAAGCAGGCGACTATCGGGCGTTAGTGGCATCGCGGGTGCTCAACGAAGGCGTAGATGTCCCTGATGCAAGTGTGGCGATCGTCCTCTCAGGCACAGGCTCTACCCGTGAGCATATTCAACGACTGGGGCGAGTGCTACGAAAGGGCAAAACGCCTGACAAACTAGCAATACTTTATGAGGTGGTAGCAGAAGACACCAATGAAGAAAATGTGTCTCGTCGTCGTCAAGGTCAGCCTGCCCGCACTCAGACTAGACAGTTAGAATTGGTGCCGCCTGCAATCGGCTATCCCACGATTGTGCCTGCTATGCCTCGTGCTGCCGAGCCTCAGTCAGCTTGGAGCGAGGACGTAACTGAGGCTGCGGAAGAGCTTTCTGATGGTGACTGAGCTACCCAGCTAAAATACTATCTATTCTCGATGACAAAGAACGATTGGGGTTTTAGTGTCTAAACGTAGTGACTCTAGATGAGTTTAACAGGGCAGAGTCTGAACTTTTTTGCAATAATAAGGAGATTCAAATGCTTTAAATTCTCTGTCTTTATCTTGCGATCGTAGAAATATAGCGTGACTTTTCCTTGAATTTGACCATTAAAGAATGCTATTTAACGGCTTAATTGATGTTTTTATGATGACTGTAGCCACGCAACTTAATAAATGTTCTAGATGGTAAAATCCTCCTCTAGGAGGATGCTTTTTTGCCTAAAGCTGGCATTTGCACAGTATTTGATGGGTGGAGCTGCAGAGCAAGGTCTTAGAATTGCTTGTGAACAACCTTTCGGTTGAACTTTCCTTGCTCGTGTTTGCTAAGTCATTGCTTGATGACGGTCGTGTTGGTGGAGTAACGACTCTAAAATGAGTTGTTACAATTAGTTATTCATTTATTTTCTACAAATTCTAGGTCTTTAGTTTCTATGACTTATGCAACGAGTCGTCTTTCTATTTTTGTAGACGGGAACAATATGTTCTATGCTCAACAAAAAAATGGCTGGTTTTTCGATCCAAAGCGAGTGCTAGAGCACTTCACCCATGATCCAGATGTAAGCTTGATCAACGCGTTTTGGTATACAGGGCTGAAAGATCCTCAGGATCAACGAGGGTTTAGAGACGCGTTGATTAGCCTGGGTTATACGGTGAGAACCAAAATTTTAAAAGAATACTATGACGATAATTCCGGTCGCTACTCGCAAAAAGCAAACCTAGATATTGAAATCGTGGTTGATATGTTCAATACCGTTGAGCAGTATAACCGCGTGATTCTCTTTAGCGGTGATGGCGATTTTGAACGCGCGATCGAACTCCTGCGCTCCAAAAATACCCACATTACCGTTGTTTCTACGGAAGGCATGATCGCTCGCGAGTTGCGGAATGTGACCGATCGCTACATCGACCTGAATGCTATCCGCAAGGAAATCGAAAAAGCAGATTATTAGGAAGGTGAAGGGAGAGGAGTGAGGGGAGAGGAGTGGGAGTTTTGAGTTTTGAATTAATGCTGCTGCCCCGGCTCCCTCGGCTCCCCCAGCCCCTCCGCTCTCCCTGCCTTCTAACAACCAACAACTAACAACCAACAACTTCTAGAATAGTGATATTGTCGCTTGCAAGACAGCAGGAATCTTTACTTATGGAAACTCAACCACAGCCCAATCACGATCGCGTCATTATTTTCGACACCACACTCCGGGACGGCGAACAGGCTCCCGGTGCGGCGCTTAACATTGACGAAAAACTCACGATCGCACGGCAGCTTGCGCGACTGGGTGTAGATGTGATTGAAGCTGGGTTTCCCTACTCCAGCCCTGGCGACTTTGAAGCAGTGCAGAAGATTGCGGAAGTCGTCGGCGTAGAGAGTGGTCCCATTATCTGTGGTTTGGCACGGACGACTCACAACGACATTAAGGCAGCAGCAGACGCATTGAAACCTGCGTTTCGCTCTCGGATTCACACTTTTATTGCTACGTCAGACATTCACTTGCAGTACAAGCTGAAGAAATCCCGCGCCGAAGTGCTGTCGATCGCGGGTGAAATGGTCGCCTACGCCAAGTCCTTCGTCAACGATGTAGAATTTTCCCCCGAAGATGCGGGACGCTCCGATCCAGAATTTCTCTATCAAGTGCTGGAACGGGCGATCGCGGCAGGTGCCACCACCGTCAATATACCCGATACCGTTGGCTACACCACGCCTGCGGAATTTGGCGCGTTGATTCGCGGCATCAAGGAGAACGTGCCGAATATTGACCAGGCGATCATCTCCGTTCACGGACACAACGATTTGGGTCTTGCCGTCGCCAACTTCCTGGAAGCGGTGAAAAACGGCGCACGGCAGCTCGAATGTACCATCAATGGCATTGGCGAACGGGCGGGAAATGCCGCACTGGAAGAACTGGTCATGGGTCTGCACGTCCGACGGCAGTACTTCAATCCCTTTTTGGGTCGTCCCGTCGATTCGGAAGCACCACTGACGAACATTGATACGCGCCAGATTTATAAAACCTCTCGCCTAGTGTCAAACCTGACAGGAATGCTGGTGCAGCCGAATAAAGCGATCGTCGGTGCCAATGCCTTTGCTCATGAATCGGGCATTCACCAGGATGGCGTGCTGAAAAATCGCCTGACCTACGAAATCATGGACGCTCAATCCATTGGGCTGACCGATAATCAGATCGTGCTGGGCAAACTATCGGGACGCAACGCCTTTCGATCGCGCCTCAAAGAGTTGGGCTTTGACCTTGCCGATCAGGAACTCAACAAAGCCTTTGTCCGCTTCAAGGAACTGGCAGACAAGAAGAAAGACGTAACCGATTGGGATCTGGAAGCGATCGTCAACGACGAAATCCAGCAGGCTCCCGACCTGTTTCGCCTGGAACTGGTGCAGGTCTCCTGCGGCGATCGCGCCCACCCCACCGCCACGATCGCCATCCGCACGCCCGACGGTCAGGAACTCACGGATGCCGCTACGGGCACAGGTCCTGTCGATGCCGTCTACAAAGCCATCAACCGTGTGGTGAATGTGCCCAACGAACTGATCGAGTTCTCCGTACAATCCGTCACCGCTGGCATCGACGCGATCGGCGAAGTCACCATCCGTCTCCGTCAGGGCGATCGCATTTTCTCCGGTCACGCCGCCAACACCGATATCATTGTTGCTTCCGCACAGGCATACGTAAACGCCCTAAACCGTCTCTATGCTTCGATGCAGCGTCAGGATGAGGCAGGTAAGGTTGCGGTCGAAAGGAAAGTGGAAGGGGCAGTGGCGATCGAAAGCTAAAAACGGGCGATCGATTTACCGCAGAGAAGGTAGAGATTCCGTTCTATGTTCTCTGCGGTATAAAGTGCTTGTTGAGCAGCAGCAAGAACGCTCTCTACAGAAAATTCGCCTTGGAATCAGGGGATTAAAACAGACTTTTTATTAAATAGTGATTTGTAATGAATAGGTCTCTCTCCTTCTCAAATTTTAATGATCAAGAGTTTGATGTACTAGCCGAATTACTTTGTAATGTCTTCAAGTCAACAAAATCAGAAGTAGTAGAACTTTATCAAAAGATAATCGACGATTTTAGTAAGGAAGGGTGACCTCATCATTTTGTAGAGCGGGATTTCTTTCAAAGTGAGGATCGTGATTTCTGTGAAACATATAAAAAATCTCCCGTGATTGCTGTAGACATACCAAGCCTTTTCGAGTTAGATGACGGAGTGAATGATAAACCCACTGTCGTAATTCTCGGGCAGGATTCCAAAAGTGATCAAGATCATGAGAGAGTCAGGCTCGGCACTCCTTATGGTTTGCACCATAAAGGCTCTCGTGAAATCCTCAAGCGCACTAAGCTTTACTTTGAAATGATTACTACTTTGTTGGACTTAGGCTATAGAGTCTATTTGACAGATATCTACAAAGTCTGGGTCTGTGATCCTAATCGCCCTTACTACGGTGTAACGCTGCCCAGAGTAGATCAAAAAAGATTTTTAAGTACTCTTAAGTCAGAGCTTTTAATGATGAGTCCTGTTGCTTTAGTGACTTGGGGAAAAGAGTCAGCCAACAGTATTATTGAAACTAATCTTGGCATAAAACATCTTAATTTTCCTCATCCTAGTGGTGCAGCAAATGGTACTTGGAAAAGGCTGATGAATCAATCTCCCACCTATGACAATAAGCTAGCATACTGGAACTCTGTGATTTTTAGAGAACTTGCAGGAAGTCATTGAGATGCTGCTAGAAGATGAGCCAAATTAATTATGCTGCAATGTCTGACAAGGAATTGAGGCAATACTTTCTCAGGCATCGTGAAGATAAGGCAGCACTGCGGGCGTATCTGGATCGATTGGGCGATCGACCACGCAACATCATCACAACCGTAGACGATCCTGACTTTGATGCCAAAATTCAAGCTGCCATTCTGCGACAAATGCAAGCAACAGAAAACAGTAATGATGGGGCGAGTTAGTACGATCGCGTATCGTCGTAGATTGGGTTGACACCAGAAAACCCAGCATCGCTTTTCTCTGACAGTACCAACCAGAAGCGGGATTCGCACTTTAGGCTGCAACGGTAGATACGATCGCCAGGTTAAAATTGGAAGGGCGATGTTGAACCGAGGGCAAAGCTATGGCAGTCCGCCAACGACGTTACAGCAAAGAAGAGATCGCTCGGCGTGGGCAAGAATTTTATGAGTCTGGCATTCGGCAGCAAGTCGAAGCGGGCAACGATGGCAAAATTGTGGCGATCGACATCGAAACCGGAGATTTTGAAATCGATGGAGATGTTGTGCCTGCTACAAACCGACTGTTTGAGCGAAGCCCCGATGCCCAGCCTTGGGTAATTCGGATCGGACATCGCGCCGTTGATCATTTTGGCGCACGGAGTCTGAAGAAAAATCCATGATGTACGGAGTTGTCAACTTGCGTCGTGAAGCAACCCTTCCTGTGGTTGTGGGTAATGCGAATCGACAGCAGCAACTCGTTGATACGGTGATTGATACTGGGTTTACTGGCTTTTTGTCTCTACCTGCTTCACTTATCGCTACGCTCGATTTACCCTGGAGTGCTTCCGATATCGTGACCTTGGGCGATGGCAGCGAAACCCTGTTCGATTTGTACACAGCAACCGTGATTTGGGATGGACAGTATCGGGAGATTTATGTTGCCGAAGCAGAAACAGAACCACTACTTGGAATGTCGTTACTCTACGGTCATCGGTTACAGGTAGATGCGATCGAGGGCGGTACTGTTAAAGTCGAAGCGTTGTGATCCTATTGAGCATTGATCGGTGGGGTACGGTCTAATGATCCCGTTGTACACTGACCGTTGAGAGTCTTTTCGCTGAGTGCGAGAGGTTGCTAGCGAATCTAATTGGCTTCCCCGACTAGTCTGTGTGCAGGGGCGCAGGCGTTAAATTAAACTCGTGCGCGAAAGGGACGGAAGGCGGGGTATCCGTATGCGTGTTGCGCGATCGGCAACCCTTGTGAGCGCACAGACCCCGTACACTCTAACAATTCCTTACACACTTTACTTTTATCGAGGTAAGTGGCTATAAGGGAAAGATTGAAATGCAAAACGACCTCAATGAGACTGAGATTGCACGATCGGACTCCTAGAAAACGGTAGAGATGCCCATCACCGTAATTTATTTACCTTTTACCAAGACTTATACAGCAGCAGAATTTAGTGTTCTAGCTCGTGGTTTTGTGCTCAAAGCAATGGAAGATACAGCCGCTCCCTCAATCATTAAGCACACAGCAAATTCTGTTCAGCTGAGCTTTCAGCCATTTTAGCTGTACTTGATAATTGCGGTACAAGCTGTAAATGGTTTGTCTTCATGCAGGACAGTACCTTATTCTTTCATCGTAGTTGGACAGGATTTTGTATTTACAAAATTGTTTTTGAGCAAAATCACAATGAGTACAGGGTGCAAGAAGCTTTAGTCAACGCAGACACCAAACAGTACAGCAAGAGAGACAATTACTACGAAACTGCGCTATTGGGTTGGTTGATCGATGGCTATCTTCTACGAAAACAAGTTACCTTTCCTGTTCCAGGGAATTTGTCCAAAGATACTTATTCTGGAGTGTTTCAACACCACATTGCTGGAACAGGTTTCCCAGAAGTAGAGAGTCAAGATGAAAGTGTAGAGTAATCTACTTCATCCGATGCAACACTTTCCAAGTGCGAAAACGCTTGAGTTTCAAATCATGTCTAATGGAGAGGTATTCTGATGAGTCAGGCTAACTATGCTGCAATGTCTGATCTGTCTGATCAGGAGTTGAGACAATACTTTCTCAGGCATCGTGAAGATAAGGCAGCGCTGCGGGCGTATCTGGAGCGATTGGGCGATCGTCCATGCAACATCATCACAACCGTCGATGATCCTGATTTTGATGCCAAAATTCACGCGGCTATTCTGCGACAAATGCAAGCAGCAGGCGACAATGGTGATGCAGCGATTTAGCTACGATCGACCATGATGCAAGACGACATTCTTCAGAAAGAGCAGCAGTTTCATGACCAGTGGGCGGCGGTTATCGACGTAGACGGCATTCGCGTTGCCGATTATTTTGAGGCGTGTACCGCACCCGAAAATCGCTTTATTCTCCAGCAGTTAGGCGATCTGCGCGGCAAATATCTGCTCGATCTGGGCTGTGGGGCAGGTGAGAATAGCGTGTATTTTGCCACTAAAGGCGCGCATTGCGTTGCGGCTGATTATTCACCGGGAATGGTGGATGTAGCGTTGAAACTTGCAGTAGCGAATCAGGTTGAGGTCGAGGGGAAAGTAGTGAATGCAATGGCGATCGACTTCCCCGACAACACCTTCGACATCGTGTATGCCTCTAACCTGCTGCACCACATCCCTGATCCGCGCATTGCGATTCAAGAGATGCATCGTGTCTTAAAACCCGGTGGCAAAGCCTGCTTTTGGGACCCGCTGAAGCATAATCCTGTAATCAACGTCTATCGCCGGATTGCGACCAAGGTACGCACAGAAGACGAAACGCCATTAGATATTGGTATTGTTAGCTTCGTGCGATCGCGCTTTGCCGAAACCCATTACGATACCTTCTGGCTGGCAACTTTGTGGATCTTTCTTCGCTTTTATCTCATCGAAAAAGTGAATCCTAATGAAGAACGCTACTGGAAAAAGATTATTCTGGAACACGAGCGGTTAAAGCCTGATTATGAGCGGTTGGAAGCGCTCGATCGAGTGTTCAAAAGTCTGCCGTTGACAAAGCGGTTTGCCTGGAATCTGGCAGTTGTCGCTACCAAATAAACATCATCATGACTCGAATGCAACGATCGCGGTTCTGGCAAAACGTGTGGCTTTATAGTTTGTTGGGGGCGATCGCGATCGCCATGCTCATTCCGTTGGTGTGGCTCATCAGCACATCGTTGAAATCGCCGACGGAAGATATTTTTCAGTTTCCGCCGCAGCTATTTCCCAGCCAGCCGACGTTTCAAAATTTTGTGACGGTCTGGAATGCCAATCCGTTTGGACGCTATTTGTTCAACAGTACCCTTGTAGCCGTACTGACCGTTGGGCTAAATTTGCTATTTTGTGCGCTGGCAGCGTATCCACTGGCGCGTTTGAGCTTTCGAGGACGAGAGGTATTCTTCACCCTGATCGTCGCCACCATCATGATTCCCTTTCAGATTGTGATGATTCCGCTGTATGTGTTGGCGGTACAACTGGGCTTACGGAATAGCTATCTGGGCGTGATTTTTCCCGCGATCGCCTCCGCCTTCGGCATTTTCCTGCTCAGACAGGCATTTCAAGGCGTACCCAAAGAATTGGAAGAAGCGGGACGGATGGATGGCTGCTCGGAACTGGGCATCTGGTGGTACGTGATGATTCCCGCGATTCGTCCCGCACTGGTGACGCTGGCAATCTTCGTCTTCATCGGCTCCTGGAGCGATTTTTTGTGGCCCCTGATTGTGCTCGATCGCCCCGAATACTACACGCTACCGTTGGGTGTCGCGACGCTGGCGGGCACCTTTTCCCTCGACTGGCGCTTAATTGCAGCAGGTTCCGTGATTTCGATCGCGCCTATTCTGCTCTTCTTCATCACCATGCAGCACTACATCGTCCCCACCGAATCCGGTAGCGGAGTCAAAGGCTAGTTGTCTATTTTCTCAGTCCCCTGTGTCACCTTTTGTATCAAAGCGCCGCTTTGGTTGGGGTCAATCCAGATCGCGATCAGTTAAACCAGCGTCTTTCAAGAGGCTTTTCAACGTGCCAATCGGCAAATCTCGATTGCTATGGACAGGGATTGAGAGAATAGTAATGCTTCCTTCTCTGGCATAAATTTTGTGGCTGCCAGTGGTTCGTTTGAGTTGCCAGCCACGCCGTTCAACAATTTTGCAAAACGCCTTGCCAGAAACCGATTTCATAGAGATAGTTCAATTAACTGTTTCTCCGGTTCCAGGTCTGCTTGCTCACTGGCAACTTCAAGCCACCCCTGAACTGCGTCTTCGAGCATCTCTAGCATTTGTTCGTAGCTCTCACCCCACGTATGACACCCTGGTAGTGCTGGCACCGAAGCGCACCAAACGTTGTCTTCCTGCCAGATCACTGCCTTAATCTTCATGCTCAAGCTCCAATACCGCCTCATCTTAATTTTAACGTGATGATGCGATCGCCATGCTTTGATACTACCGAACTCCTACACGCCAATTACTGCCGTCACTTGATGATGGCTGATGGCTGAATGCTAATGGGTTTCGATGGATAGGCAATGCGTTGATGGTTGGATTGTTGCCAGACTTCGACGAAAACAGTGGCAATTTTAGACATATCCTCGCGGGTGAGACCCGAATCGATCAATTGTTTTTCTTGCCAGCGAGCGCGGAGGATTTTATTGATCATGGAGAGGGCTTCTTGAGGAGTAGCATCTTTGAGCGATCGCAGCGCTGCCTCGCAAGAATCTGCCAGCATGACAATGCCCGTTTCCCGCGTTTGAGGTGAGGGACCGTCGTACTGGAAGTCGGCATCTTTTACAATCCGAGTAGACTTGCCTTGTGCCAGAGCTGCTTGCGATCGCTGCTGTGCCTGATGGTAGAAATAGGCGATGAGCATCGTACCCTGATGTTCTGGAATAAAGGACTGTACGGCTTTCGGCAGGCGATATTTGCGCGCCATGACCATGCCTTCGGTCACATGCTTTTTAATAATGGCGGCACTTTTCCAGGGGTCATCGATCAGGTCGTGCTTGTTGGGTCCACCCATCTGGTTTTCGATAAAGCCCAGCGGGTCGTGCATTTTGCCAATGTCGTGGTATAGGGTGCCTGCCCTTACCAGTTCAACGTTGCAGCCCAGCGATCGCGCCGCTGCTTCTGCTAAAGTCGCCACAAACAGGGTGTGCTGAAAGGTCCCAGGCGTTTTAGCGGCAAGTTTTTTGAGCAAGGGACGGTTAGGGTTTGCTAGCTCTACCAGGCGAATGGTGGTGACGAGGTCGAACAATTGCTCCAGGTATGAACTTAGCCCGATCGCCACAATGCTCCAGGCAAGCCCAACCAGCCCATGAATTATCGTTGAGCGAAGTAAGAGATAGAAACCTGTGCCCGAAGCGACATCCAGCAGCAGATAAAGCACTCCCTGCAAAACACCGACTGCTGCACCCAGGCGTGCCAGTTCTTCACGCGATCGCAGCCGTCCTGCCATAAAGCCGCAGAGAACGCCGCCTGCGGCACTGGAAAGGAGATGGCTCAGAGGCAATGCTGTACCCATGGGTAAACAAAGTGTTAGCAACACTACAACAGTAACGCCTAGGGGTGATCCGTAGAAGCTACCCACCAGCAGTCCGACGGCTGGTAGATTTGTGGACGGAAAGGGCAGTGCTAACAGCAAAGGCGTACTCAATGTGAGCAGCACAATCAGTATGCGATCGCGACAACGCATTCCTGGATGAAAGCGCCGTTCTACCAGCCAATAAATGCCGATCGACCCACTGATGACCACGCCAAACCCAATCAAGCCCAACCAATCAATGCCGCGACGGCTCAGCTTAAAGCTATCTAACAGAGCAAAGTCAGCCGTGGTAATGGTCTCACCCGCATAGACAATCGCCTCGCCTTGACGGATTGAGACCATCTCTGGCTTCACGTCTTGGGCGGCTCGTTCTGCCATCAGCCGTGTCTGCATTTCATCGCGTATCAGGTTTGGCTGTAGAGCTTCCAGCAAAACGTTCGTTGCGATCGCCTCTGACCCCCCAGGCACCCAATCGACCACCTGTCGCTTCACCGCTTCATTCAGCAAAGACTGCGGCAGCCCCAGCGGAATGCCCTGGGTCAACATTCGGTCTGCTGCTTGCAGGATACGGGTTTGTGTTAGCCGCCATTCTGGATCGGTTAAGTTGAGCAGTGAAGCATCGTAGACAGGCTTTGCTCCCGGAGCCACCGCTTCAGGCAGTGATTTTAAGGCGGTGACGTATTGCGATCGCGCCTCGCCGATCGACTCCATCAAGGTGCTGAAGTCGGTTGCATTGACGGTACGACGGTACGATCGCAATTCGGCAAAGGCTTTTTGCTGGTTTGCATTGAGGACAGCCATCTTCAGTTTCATGGTAGTCGCATCAGCGCGAGACTGCGTGCGGGTTGCCAGGGTTGCCAGTTGGCTCCAATCTTGAGCAGACGCTTTGCGCAGGTATCGTTGCGTGGGTAGAGACAAAATAGCCGTTTTGGCAAACGGAAACGCCCCTGCCAGTTGTCTCAATTCATTGCCCTGGTTGAGCTGCTGTTGGATAGCTTGCTCAATGCGCTGGTTGACAGCCTGGTCTAACATCAGCACAGACGTAGCTTCTTTGCGGGCAACCTTGCGCTTTTCCTCAGTCGCTTTGGTGTCTTCAACGACGGTGGTAGACGGAGCAAAAATGGTTTGCGGTGCAGCCCTGCCCACATCGAGTTTAGGAGCGTTGTAAAACCGATGCCCGATCGCGCTGGAAAGCGAAATAACTGCTACCCCAATGAGCAAGTAAGACCGAGAGGTGCTACCAGGAGCCGCTTTCAATTTGGATGGTGTTTGCCCATTGGGTTGTCCGGCAGAGCCATCTGAACTGATGGGCAGCGCCTGGGGCGATCGTAGAGAGGGTGGCGCAGGAAAGAGGGTGTGCAGCAGGGGATGGTCGCTTGCCGTTTCACGCCATTGAGCTTGCCACTTTGTCCACCATTGCTTGCTGCGCCTAAGGCTTGGTGCCTCCAACGGTTGCATGAGCCGATGAAGCAGTTTCATAGTGATGGACCATCGCTTCGCCTGTGGCAGCGACTCTGGGTGAGATAGAAAGACTGAACGAGAACGATCGGCATAGCCCTTCCATTATAGAAAGCCGTTTTATCTTTGAAGCGGACGAGCAGCCTTCTACCCCTCTTTGATGAGTGGATGCCTTGGCGCAGTGTGTCTTAACGGGGACGAAGGAGACCAGGTGCCGCAATGGCGATCGACCGTTGGGCGGTGGCTGGGTGATACGAACCTGACCAGACGGCGAAAAGATGCGTTGCCAGTTGACCCAACTCCAGATTAGAGAGTTCACCTAGCAATGGCAATGGACGATCGAGCCGCCATGTGAGGGGTAAGCCGCTGAGTCCATGATGACTACCGCTCAGAGCGCCGGTTAATGCGCAAACAACCGATGCTGCTTCTCCGCAACGAGCCGCCCGTAGCAAAGACAGGCGCAAATCGGCAAAACTACTGAGGAAGCAATAGAACGCCAGCGCGATCGCCTCATGGCACGAGTGAGCGGCAGTTCGTAAGCGCTCGATCGCCGTGTGCAACCCAGCCTCTTGCTGGATGAGCACTTGGGTCTGCTCCAGTGCCCCTATCAACTCTAGCAGGGTGTCTGTTGGCTTAGCCGTACTCTGTTTGAGGTAGACGATGGTGCGAGGCAGCAGGGTGAGCCGTTCTACCTGCTCGTTTAGCCCCTCCGCGATCGCGTAGCCCACAGCCAGCAGCCCCGCTTCAGTACCAGGAGGAGACTGCCAAAGCTGAACGGTCTGCCTCAAGATCTGCTGCTGCTTCGTTACATTTTCATAGAAAAATAAGGCAAGAGGAAGGGTAGCCAGCGCAGACTCGGCTGAGAAAAACGCTTTGCTCGATCGTGGCTGCATCAGGGAGGCATTTGTTGCCACACGGTCAGCCGCCAACCGCACCCCGATTGCCGCCATTTCAAGCTCGCTCCAACTGCCAGTCTGCACGAGGGCACGGGCACACTTAACCGCCGCATAGCCCCACGGAGCTGGCGCAGTCGAGCTTTTGAGGTTGGACGCTAGACCAGGATGCCAGCTCTCTAAAGTTATGGATGGTGACGTAGACAGCTTCTGTGCGGTTTCACGGTTGCCTGCGCGGTGTAGTGGTGGCTGCGATCGTCCGTAGGCTCCTAACGCTTCACCCAAGGCGGCGGCTAGCAAGGTGCCCTGAAAGCGGCTTAAAAGGGAATGGCGCATCGATCGTGGCTTGCTCCTGTCATGGGATGATCGAACGGGTAAGGCAGTGAACAGTAGTGAACAGTAAATCTTTGCTTAACACCTCAGAGGTTTAAGCCGCTGCTTGAGTCGCGATGCTCGCACCTTGATTAAAATCTCCGAGGTTCGCGTAAATCTTAAAACTCTCTAGTTGCATTCAATCCCGTCTCACCTATAGTAGCTCTAGGGCAAATTTGCTGGAACGAAACCGCTAATAGTAGCGTCGTTTTCAGACCAAAGCACTCTCTTCTACCACATTATTTTTCGCGATCGGCTTTTTCCATTATTTATAGAAGGATTCCAGCAATGGATAAGATGCAGGCCGTTTCATCCAAGCCGCAGCCGCTCAATCTTTGGTTACTTCGTCGAGGTGCATTCAGCCTCCTGATCATGAGCTTTGGGTCTGCTGTACTGCTTCAGCTCACACCCGCAAGCGTGCTCAGTCAAACCAGTGCTGCCACGATCGACGCGGGTACTCCTGGCGAAACGCTGCTGCGTCCAACGCTCAAACTGGGTAGCCGGGGGGCTGACGTGACAGAACTGCAAGCGACGCTACAGTTATTAGGGTATTACGGTGGTGCAGTCGATGGTGTGTATGGACAAAGCACGGTTTCGGCGGTTTCTCAGTTTCAGCAGGCGGCTGGCTTGAGTGCCGATGGCATCACTGGCTCCGCCACATGGAATCGTCTCTTTCCAACCACTGCTGATCTTCCCAGTACCGCGCCGTCTTCAGCCGCGAGTGGCGCACCGTCTCCAGCCACAAACACAGCTAAAACTCCACCTGCCAACACGTCCGCTGCGTCTTTCCCAGTGCCCGAAGGCGCAAGCCCGCAACCTGTAAGTAGCCAACCTGCCACGAAGCCTCGCCCTGCCGTGAAGCCTGCTCCCACTGCTACAACCCCCAAACCTGGTAAAGCAACGCCAACCCCTGCTCCAGCAACCACGGCAGCAGGATCGACGAATGCGCCTGTGACACTCCCCATTTTGAGACAGGGGATGAAAGGTCCAGCCGTGATCGCGCTGCAAGAACGGTTGCGATCGCTCGGCGTATTCAAAGGCGCTGCGGATGGTGTGTTTGGCGCCGAGACACTCGCTGCTGTTAAAGCGGCACAGCGTAAGTTGAGGCTTGAGCCAGATGGAGTCGTTGGTGGCGGTACCTGGAGTGCCCTACTGCGATAACACGTAAGCAGATGGCGGTGTCGAGCTTCAGGTTCAGTAAATTCCGCGTGGCTATCTCCTTGATTCTCTCCATAAACTAAAGTGGCGATCGCAACCATTCCGTTATTTTACGGAGATCACGGTTCTAGACGAGCCTGCATCCGCTTCTAATCTCAGTGTTGAAGGACTTATGGCTAAACGTGAGCAACTAAATCTAGCCGATCGGAGTTTGACTCAGGGTAACTTGCTAAACCGGATGACAAACCGGATTCGGCAATCGTTGGAGCTACAAGAAATCCTTTCTGCCACTGTGGTCGAGGTGCAATCCTTTCTCGACACCGATCGCGTTAAAATCTATCGCTTTCAGGCTGATGGCTCTGGTCAGGTCATTGCCGAGTCAACACGCTTGGGGCGCTTACCATCTCTCATCGACCTGCACTTTCCAGCAACCGACATTCCACCCTCGTCCAGGGAGATGTTTGTCAAAGCACGGCAGCGTGTCATTGTAGACGTTGCCTCACAAAGCGCCACCCTCAGTCGGTTAGAACACCCTTTAACAATTGAAGACCTGACGGTAGAAGATGTGCAAACAATGCCCATCGAAGATGTGTTGCGCCGTCCCCTTGATCCGTGCCACATGCAGTACCTCACAGCCATGGGGGTGCAGTCATCGGTCGTGATCCCGATTTTTCATCGTCAGGATGTGTGGGGATTGCTCGTCTCGCATCACGCAACCCCCAAGCAGTTTTCTGAAAAGCGCCTACAGACCGTGCAGATGGTAGCAGATCATGTGTCGATCGCGATCGCGCAATCCCAACTGCTGACGAGCACTCGCATGAGAGCCAATCGAGAAGCCGTCATCAACCAGATTTCGACGCTGTTGCACTCGCCGATCCCGATTTACGAAGTGCTACAGCTTGTGCTGGAGCAAGTGGTGAAAGTCTCTCGATGTGCCGCTGGTCGCCTTTACTTATTACCCAGTGAAACCGAAGCCATCGCTCAAACTTACACAACAGGTCTACAGCCAGGGCATCTTGACTGCTATCAACCTCTAGAAGCAGCACGCTTTTGGCAGCAAGTATTGGCTTCTGAAGTGCCGCCCCCCGCGACAGGAGCGCTCCTGGATGAATGGGTCGAGCTGCATCTCGCTCAGGATGATCAGCAGTTGCTGTCGTTGCAGAATCAGACAGGTTGTCGCCCCTGGATTGTGTCTGATCTCTACCAGGAGCCTTTATTGGAGGAGGTACGACCCTGTTTTGACGATACTCGCATTCGCAGCTTGCTGGTCATGCCTTTGCGCTATGGCGACTTGCCTCTAGGTTGCCTGACCCTTTTTCGCAATGAAATCGATACGAATCTTCTTTGGGCGGGTCGGTTTGACCCCGACGAACGAAATCAGCTTCCACGCACATCCTTTGCTGCTTGGCAAGAACTCAAGTATGGACAAGTGCAGCACTGGACTGCCAGCGAAATCGAACTGGTGCGATCGCTGGGCACTCACTTGACGATGGCAATTATGCAGAATCGGCTCTACCGCTGTGAGCGTGAGCAGCGGATTCTCGTTGAAATGCGTAACCGTGAACTCAATGTGGCGCGGACATCAGCGGAAGAAGCCAGTCGCTTGAAATCAGACTTTCTCTCGTCTACCAGCCATGAGCTGCGAACGCCCCTTGCTTCGACGCTGAACTATCTTGAGCTGCTGAAGCAAGGCTTATACGACACACCTGAAGAATTACAGGAATACATCGGCGTAGCCTATCATTCGGCAGAAAATTTGGTCGATATTATTAACGACATTCTCGATATCGCCAAGATTGAAGCGGGGCGGATGAGCGTTCAATGGGAACTCATCGACCTGCGATCGCTTTTTCAAGCGCAAGCTGAACTGTTCAAACTAGAGAGCCGCCAAAAAGGGATTGAACTGCTGATTGACTGCCAGGTGGGGTATGTGCAAGCCGATCTCGTCAAGCTGAGACAAATTTTGACCAATCTCTTAGCCAATGCGTTTAAGTTTACCAACGCGGGGCAAATCCAGTTGCGTGCCATACGACACATTCAAACCGTTGACTATATGCCTCAGCAAGTCGTGGAAATCTCCGTTGCCGATACGGGGATTGGCATCGATCGCGAACACAAAGATTCCTTATTCGAGCCTTTTGTACAGGCAGACGGCTCCATCAAACGGCGCTATGGCGGCACAGGGTTAGGTCTCACCATTTGCAAACGGTTAGTCGAGTTAATGAACGGTCAAATTTGGCTAGATAGTCCTGGTAAAGATCAGGGGACGACGATCACCTTCACACTCGCCGATCCACCAAGCTGATGCTCTTGCTACTTTCCCTAGAGACAAGCACTCTACGAGAAGAATAGCCACAGCACTGACTAAAGCGTTTCTGAGCAAGCGCACATGGGCATAATCTCCACAGCAAAGGGATGAAAATGACTGCCAGCTATGTATGGATGCAATAGACGCATTGCTACTGGTTTCACTAACGCAACCGTTCCTTTGGTGTCTCTTGATCAAAATTGGCAATAAAAGCGGTAGAAAAGCTTATGTGCGCTTGGCATGTCCTTTTGGTAGATGACGACCAACTCTTAGCCAAAGGAACGGCAAAGCTGATTCAGCGGTTGGGTCAGCATGAGGTGACGATCGCCGATGAGCCTGCTGATATTGTCCAGCACTGTCGATCGCAGCCCACTGATATTGTGCTGATGGATGTCAATTTGCCGGGAGCCGAATGGGAAGGGCAAACGGTGAGCGGCGCTGACTTGGCAGCCGTCTTGAAAACTCATCCTGAAACAGCGCATCTGCCTATTATTCTTGTCACCGCCTACGCCATGCTCAATGAACGTCAGGCATTGCTTGATCGATCACAAGCGGATGCCATATGCGTCAAGCCCATCACAAACTACCAGGCATTGCTAGAGCTGATCGATCGCCTCTGTTTAGGGGTGAGGAGTGAGGAGTGAGGAGTGAGGAGTGAGGAGTTGTTAGTTGTTAGTTGTTAGTTGTTAGAAGGAGTGAGAAGTCAGAAGTCAGGAGTCAGCTTTTTAGCCTTTATTCTTCATCCTTCATCCCTCTGCCCTCTGCCCTCTGCCCTCTGCCTTCATCCTTCATCCCTCTGCCTTCATCCTTCATCCTTCATCCTTCTGCCCTCTGCCTCCTGCCTCCTGCCTTCTACTACTCATCCGGCGTTTCGACAAACACAGTTACAGCCGCTACGGCAATCAGCATTTCATCATTTTTGTCGTTGAGAGAGGCGATCGCGCGACCTTGCACAACCATGCCGCCTGCTTCGACGGTAAGCGTTTTGCGACCAAAGGGTAGCACTGCCAGCACGTCTGCTTCTCGCACTTGATCGGGATAGGGCACGGCAATTTGTACTTCCACAATCATCTCATCGGGGTCGCTTAAACCCGCGACTTCCCAGATACCGGGGAGGGCATTGTGGGCGATCGCATTACGCACAGCGCGTGCGGCGGCGACGGTTGGCTCTTGACCATGTTGATCAATGCCCATCCCCATTTCAATCACAAAACGTTTGCGAGACATGGCGTTATGCCTCTTTTTGCTGCTGATAAAGTGCCTTGAAGCGTTTTTGCTGTTGGTTGTGATCGACGATCGGTGCTGGGTAGCCACAGCGATCGCGCTCTAAAGGCAAAATATCGCCTGTCACCAAAGCTTCTGTATCAATGCTGCGAAGTTCTGGGAGCCATGTGCGGATATAGTCGGCTTCCGAGTCGAATTTCTTGGTTTGACTGGCAGGGTTAAAAATGCGAAGGGGCTTGGGATCCATCCCGCTGGAGGCGCTCCATTGCCAGCCGCCATTGTTGGCAGACAGGTCGCCATCGTATAGCTTCTGCATGAAATACTTCTCGCCCCAGCGCCAGTCAATGATCAAATCTTTGGTGAGGAAGCTGGCAACAATCATGCGGCAGCGGTTGTGCATCCAGCCGAGTTCGTTGAGTTGACGCATGGCGGCATCCACGATCGGATACCCAGTTTTACCGTCGCACCAGGCTTTGAAATAGTCTGATTTGTTATCCCACGGAAAATCTTGGAAGGGTTTACGGTAGGCACCCTCTGCCAACTCTGGGAAGAAGTACATCACCGTCTGGTAAAACTCCCGCCAAGCGAGTTCTTGCCGCCAAACGCGAATGCCATCCTGTGCCTCATCGCTGCGAGCTTGTTCCATGACTTCTGCCGTTTTTGCCCAGACGGTACGCACGCCGATCGCGCCAAACTTCAGCGCTGCACTCAGATGAGAGGTGCCTTCCGCATTGAATGGAAAGTTGCGTTGTTCTTGATAGTCGGCGATGGCGCGATCGCAAAACGCCTCCAATCGGTCATAAGCGGCAGCTTCTCCGGGTTCCAACAGCAGCGAATTGTCCCAGGTAAAGCCCAGATCTTTGGCGGTTGGAAGGTCGATCGCCCCAGCTTTTTGCGCGGTTTTTTGCTCCTTCTCCGTCAGTCCGCTTGCCTTCTCCAGATCAGGGGCAGGATCGGCTTTCGGTTTACTGCTCCAGTTGCGCCAGAAGGGGGTGTAAACGGTGTAAGGATCGCCGTTACCTGTACGAATTTCGTCGGGCGCATGGAGAAGCTGATCCCAGAAGTTTTTGAAGGGGATACCAGCCTGCTGAAGGGCTTCTTGAACTGAGCGATCGCGCGTTTGTGAGTAGGGTTCTACATCTAAGTTCCAGAAGACGGCACTGGCATTCAGAGCGGCAGCAAGCGCAGAAATCCCCCGCTGAGGGTCGGTTTTAAGGATTAACAATTGACTACCTGCTTTGGCGTAGCGCGCTTGAAGTGCCTGCAAACAGCCAAGCATGTAGGTCACTCTGGCAGGTGCAACATCATCCCGTTCTAGAAGATTGGGGTCAAGGCAGAAGACACCTACAACTTTCTGGCTCTGATCACGAGCCGCTGCCAAGCCAACGTTGTCTGAGGTACGTAAATCCCGACGATGCCAGAAAAGAATGAGATCAGACATGAATCGCTAATAGTTTTTAGTTTTTAGTTTTTAGTTATTGGTTTTTAGTTATTAGCTAGATTTTGCGCCTAACAACTAAAAACTAACGGCTAACAACTACGACAAAAAGGGACGTGCTAACACAAAGCTACAAATCGATTTTGCATCAGCGATATCTCCAATTTGAATGGCTTCTTCAACCTCAGCCACTGTCATAAGGATGGTTTCAATGTCTTCATCAGCATCCTGACCGGGCGGATTTTCCAGCAGCGTCAGATCTTGAGCCAGATACGCATAGATGATTTCGTCGGAGTAGCCGGGAGCAACGAAAAACTCGCCCAATTTCTGCCAGCGATCGGCGTGGTAGCCCGTTTCTTCCTCAATTTCTCGATGAATGGTTTCTTCCGGTGTTTCCCCAGATTCTACCGTGCCCGCCGGGAATTCTAGCAGCCGACCCTGTACCGCAAAGCGATATTGCTTCACCAGCACCAGTTTGCCGTCAGCCGTCACAGGCACCGCTAGCGCACCACCCGGATGCCGAACGCACTCCCATTCACCTTCATTAAGGTTGGGCAAGCGGTAACGGCTGGCTTCAAAGGCAAACTTGCGCCCTTGATAGAGCAGGCGTTGTTTGAGGAGTTGAGGAGGTTCACGACCGAGAGGCATGAGGGGGAAAGGATAAAGGATAAAGGAGGAGGGATGAAAAAGGAGGATGGGGGATGAAAAGGGAGGGATGAGTTGAAAGACAGTCAGCGGTCAGCTATCAGCAGTCAGCACAAGAGTTTCAAGGTTTGAATGCGACAGTCAGCGGTCAGCTTTTTATCCTTTAGCCTTTAGCTTTCATCCCTCATCCCTCATCCCTCATCCCTTCTGCCCTCTGCCTCCTGCCTTCTGCCTTCTCTAAACAAGTCTAACCTCTGAACAGTCTACCGTTTGGACTAAGGCTGCGATCGCTTTTCCTGAAATTGGTTCTACCCAGGTTGGGGCGATTTCTGCCAGCGGTACTAGAACAAACGCCCGCTGGGTCATGCGAGGATGAGGGATCTGGAGATCAGGGGCGTTGAGAATGACATCCTCAAACAACAACAAGTCCAGGTCAAGAGTGCGTGCGCCCCCGCGCTCTCGGCGAACACGACCAAAGCTGGCTTCGGTTTGCAGCAAGGTCATTAGCAGGGCGTGAGGCGTGAGCGTAACGGTTAGCAATGCGCACCCGTTGAGGTAATCAGGCTGCGGAGGACCAACGGCTTTTGTCCAATACCAGTGCGATCGCGCCTCTAGAAAAATACCTGGAGTTTGCGCCAGAACCTTCAAAGCCGCTTCCAACGTCGTGAAAGAATCGCCAAGATTGCTGCCAAGGGCGATCGCGCACTGGCTCAGCTTTATAGACATACCTGATGTCTGTGACATCTCAAAAACCTACCCGCAACCGCCACTGCCTTCTGCCCTCTGCCTTCTTGCCTCCTACCTTCTAACAACCAACAACTAACAACTCTCTTGCCTTCTGCCTCCGGCCTTCTGCCCTCTGCCTTCCCTCCCTACCGCACCACCATCAAAATCGCGGTGAGCAGACTGAGCAGAATTAATACCCAGATTACGGAACCTGGTATGAAGGTCAACAGCCCAATGCCACGCAGCACCCAGACCAGCACTGTCATTGCCAGCACCGCTAAAAATGCCACCATGCTTGGTTTGAGCGATCGTCCCATCATGCTCTTATCATCGTTGGCTACTACGCAGCCCACCCAAAATACCCATGCCCACTGAGAGCAGCAACAGTGCCCAAATGACGTAGTTCGGCAGCGTTGTCAGCACGCCAAGCCCCTTCAGCACAATAAGCACCGCCATCAGCACCAGCATAATACCAATGATGTATAGAAAGATGGCGATGCCCACATTATTCGGACCGCTACGCACAACCTCGTCTCTCCCAACCCGCGACAGCTCTCAACTATTGTGGCACGTTGGGGTGAGGAGTGACGAGTGAGGAGTGAGGGGTAGAAAGTTAAAAGTTTTGAGTTAAGAGTTAGAGAGCGGTCAGCGGTCAGCGGTCAGCTTTTTAGCCTTTAGCCTTCTGCCCTCTGCCTGCTTCTAACAACCAACAACTAACAACCAACAACGTTCTCTGCCCTCTGCCTTCTAGTTCAACACCGCATACTCAACGGCTGCCAAATCCTTGAACAAGGCTGTACTGAGGTAGCGTTCGCCAAAGCTGGGTTGAATGAAGACGATGAGCCGATCGCGGTTTTCCTCTCGCTTGGCAAGCTGAATGGCGGCGTAGAGCGCTGCACCGGATGAAATCCCGGACAGCAAGCCTTCTTCTCTAGCAAGACGACGCGCATAGGCGATCGCGTCCTCATCGGCAACTTGAATCACCTCATCGACCAGATCACTCCGATAAATGGCAGGTACAAACCCAGCGCCAATGCCTTGAATCTTGTGTGGAGCTGCCTTCCCACCCGTTAGCACTGGGCTGTTCAACGGCTCAACAGCAACAGCTTTAAAGTTGGGTTTGCGAGACTTGAGCACTTCAGCAACGCCTGTAATGGTGCCGCCTGTGCCCACTCCAGCGACCAAAAGATCAATTTGTCCATCGGTGTCCGCCCAAAGTTCTTCCGCTGTGGTCTCTCGATGCACTTTGGGATTTGCAGGGTTGCGAAACTGTTGCAGGATGTAGGCATCGGGTGTTTGAGCAGCAATCAACTCTGCCCGTGCGATCGCCCCTCGCATCCCCTCTACACCGGGTGTTAGCTCCAGTTGAGCGCCGTAACCACGCAGCATCGATCGTCGCTCCAGGCTCATCGTATCGGGCATGGTGAGAATGAGTTGATAGCCTTTAGCAGCGGCAACCATCGCCAGCGCAATCCCCGTATTGCCGGACGTTGGCTCGACTAAGATCGTTTTGCCAGGTGTAATCAGACCTGCATCTTCTGCCGTCTGGATCATGCTGACCCCAATGCGATCTTTAACCGATGCCGCTGGATTCATGCCCTCTAGCTTCACCAAAATCTGCGCCAAAGCCCCTTCTGCTTGCGGAATTTTGTTCAATCGTACCAGGGGAGTGCGTCCAACCAGTTCTGTAATATCGTTTGCAATGCGCATGGGGCAATCCTTAGAAGCTAGAGATCGTACATCAGATAATTGGCATACTCAGCCCTTTAAAGAGCGGTTCAAGAGCCCTTCATGACGACCACTTAAGATTAAGGTCTATCTGACATACATCGGTTATTCTATAAGTTTACTGTACTTTGTGTAGGATACGTAGCTAAGGTCGTGTCTTGATGACATGCCGGGTCGCGCAAAAAAAACACGGTCTCTTGACTAAGTTTTGCGATGGTACTGCTTTAAGAGGCAAGGCAGAGCGTTTCATCTCGATCGCTTGACGTGCATGGTAGAGCAACAGGGCGCTCACGTTCCTTGTAGCCGTTGACATTTGCCAAAAGTACGATTAATCTATCGAGATACTGTATTTTTCTCGTATGTCACTCTCCTCTCTCTATCCCATTCAGTCGTCTGATGTGGTAACGCAGCAATTTTCTCCACGATCGCTCTTACCACTGAGACAAAACAGTCTGTGGAAGATTGAAACTGGGGTGGTGCGGACGATTACGTGGCTAGAAGACGATACGATCGCCGCTACTGGGCTGTGGGGTCCTGGCGATATTGTGGGCAAAGCCCTCTCAAAGGTAGAACCCTACCAGCTTGAGTGCCTGACGAAGGTAGAGGTTTCTTTGCTGCCGATTAGTCTTTTGCACCAAGAAACAGAAGCCCTACTTCGCCACATGCAGCAAGCCGAAGAATTTTCGCTCATTCGCAGCTATCGCAAGATTGATGCAATGGTGATTAAGCTTCTAGGCTGGCTGGCGAAGAAGTTTGGTCGTGAAGTGGAAACGGGACACCTGATCGATCTGCGTCTGACCCATCAAGACATTGCCGAAATGTTGGGAACGACTCGTGTGACGATTACCCGTACCCTCAGCCAGTTTGAGCAACAGGGCTTAATCCATCGCTTGCCCCTGCGCCGCATTGTGCTGAAGGAAGATGAGCTGTGGCACTATGAGATTTAGGCAGGAGGCAGATGACAAGGGCATTATTAGTTTTTAGTTGCTGGTTTTTAGAGGCTGTCTGAGACGTATGATCAGCAGCGGATTGAAACGCAGATGAAACGAATCGCTCACAACTTTAAGCCAAAATCTACCATCTGTTTCATCCGTTGTTTATCCGTTGCTAACTGGTTTGAGGCTTTTCAGACATCCGTTTAGAAGACAGGAGGCAAAAGTCAGGAGTCGGCTTTTACCCCTTATCCTTACTTCTTCATGAGATGGGTTAGCAGGTAAGATAGCCTTTCTAATTTGTCCAAATTTTTTGATGAGCGTAAGCAATAATTTCTCGCACTTGTTCGTCATCCCAGGCGAATTGACTGCTCGTCAAAGCTTCTGTATTAATCTCTGGGTGCGCCAGAAGGTGTTCAAAGAATTGCTTCAAAGCATCCAAGTTACCAAACCTCTCGGCATGCATCTTCATATTTTCGATGTAGCTGTCGTATTCTGAAAGCTCATCGGCTGGCATATCATTGTCCCCAAACCAACTGGCTGTTACATCACCGAGGTAACGCTCAATTCTGTCTTTGTGGCTCTCCATGTTGACCTTTAATCGCTTCAAAATTGTAGGCTGGGTTGAAGCATGAAAACCCAACAGACACTTGGTTTTGTTGGGTTACCCTACGGGAAGCAAGCTACGTTAGACTCAACCTACAGGTGGTTTACCATAGAATTGAAGCTTACTGAAGTGATATCGGGACGGCTATGCACAACGAGTTCATCGCGATTATAGAGGCAGCCGCAGAAGGTGGGTATTTCGCGTACTGTCCTGAAATTGTCGGTGCTAATGGGCAAGGTGAAACGATCGAGGCATGTCGTGACGATCTAGCGGCGGCAATTGCGCTCATTCTTGACGATCGTCGTGAGGATGCATTACGAGGTATTCCAGAAGATGCCATCCATCAGATCGTTTCGGTTGGATAAATCGATCGGATGAAGCGTGGTGATTTGCTCAAGCATCTGCGGCGATATGGGTGCATTCTCAAGCGAGAAGGGGCATCCCACTCTCTCTGGATGAACCCGCAAACGGGCGCTGTTGAAGCAATTCCACGCCATACAGAAGTTAAAAATTTGCTAGCGCGTAAAATCTGTAAAGGCTTATCAATACCAGAGCCTTAACAAACTCCTCACTCCTCACCTCATTGCTGTTGCGCCAGTTCCATCAATATACGTTGAGAGCTTTGTTCGGGAACGCCTGCTGGGGGACAGCGTTGAACGTAGCGTCCATCGGGTTGTAGTTCCCATGCCTGACGGTTATCGGCAAGGAGGATGCCCAAAATTTCTTGTAGATCTTTAGCGACGGTTGGTTCGTCAATGGGGACGACGGCTTCCACACGCCGATCGAGGTTGCGAGTCATCCAATCGGCGCTGCCAATGAAGACTTCTTCCTGCCCCTGATTGTGAAAGTAGAAGATCCGAGAGTGCTCCAGGAAGCGTCCGACAATGCTGATCACGCGAATATTCTCACTGATGCCGGGTACCTGAGGACGTAAGCAGCACATCCCGCGCACGATCAGGTCGATTTGCACGCCTGCTTGAGAGGCTTCGTATAGCGTCCGAATCATCTCTGGGTCTACCAGCGCGTTCATTTTGGCGACGATGCGGGCGTGATGTCCGTTGTGGACATGTTCGCTTTCGCGGCGGATGAGCGATCGCATGCGATCGCGCAAATTTACCGGAGCCACCAGCAGTTTGCGATAGGTCTGTTGCCGAGAGTAGCCCGTTAGATAGTTGAACAGATCGGTGAGATCGGCTCCTAAATCATCCCGACAGCTCAGTAAGCCGATATCGGTATACAAACGAGCAGTCTTGGGGTTGTAGTTGCCCGTGCCAATGTGGACATAGCGCCGAATGCGTCCTTCTTCTCGTCGCACAATCAGCATGACTTTGGTATGGGTTTTGAGTCCCACCAGCCCATAAACCACATGTACGCCGACGTTTTCCAGCTTGCGCGCCCAGTTAATGTTGTTTTCTTCATCAAAACGAGCTTTGAGTTCCACCAGGACGGAGACTTGCTTGCCGTTTTCTGCCGCTGCAATGAGGGCATCGACGATCGGCGAATCGCCAGAGGTGCGATATAGTGTGGTTTTGATGGCTAGAACATCGGGGTCATGAGCCGCCTGGGTGATAAATCGCTGTACCGTGTTGGTGAACGAGTTGTAGGGATGATGCACCATCAGGTCTTGCTTGCGGATGACGGCAAACAGATCGTCTTCTAGATCGAGCGAACTTCGATCGACCTCCAACCCCCGTCTTAAGCGGTTGGGCAGGGTCGATCGCCAGACGGGATCTTTCAACTCTGGTAACAGCAAACCAGTTAACGCAAACAGATCGCTCAGACACAGCAACCCTTCAACCTCGTAAACATCAATCTCCGCGAGATCCATTTCCTGGCGTAGGGTATCGCGCACCAAGTCAGGCATCGAAGCGTGGACTTCTAGCCGCACGATCGACCCGCCAAAGCGTCGTTTGCGAAGTTCTTGCTCGATCGCCAGCAGCAAATCATCGGCTTCGTCTTCGGCAACTTCTAGATCACCATCACGGGTAATGCGAAAGGGATAGTATTCCTGAATATTCATGCCCGGAAACAGGCTTTCTAAATTGTGTGCAATCACCTGCTCTAACGGTACGGCTGTCCAGATGGCGGGCACGTCCTTTTGCTGTCGTCGTAAATCTTCTGGCAAGGGCAAAAAGCGCGGCAGAATTTTGGGGACTTTCACTCTGGCAAAGAGTTCTTCTCCCTTCTCTGGATCTTTAATCACGACTGCCAGGTTGAGGCTGAGGTTTGAGATGTAGGGAAACGGGTGCCCAGGGTCGATCGCCAGCGGGGTCAGTACAGGAAAGATTTGCTCTTCAAAATACGTTTGTAAATAGGTGCGTTGCTCCTGGTTGAGATCAATGTAATCGACGAGATAAACCCCTTTGGTTGCCAGTTGGGGACGCAGTGCATGCTCAAAGTGCCGATGCTGCTGCATCACCAGGGGATGTAAGCGCTGGCTGATTAAAGCCAACTGTTCCTGCGCTGTGAGTCCATCGGCTGATTTGCGGGTGACTTTGGCGTTCACTTGCTCTTTTAGCGCAGCTACCCGCACCATAAAGTACTCGTCCAGATTAGAGCTGAAAATCGCCATGAATTTTAGCCGCTCTAGCAAAGGCGTGCGCGGGTCAAAGGCTTCGTGCAACACCCGATTGTTGAACTCTAGCCAGCTAATTTCGCGGTTGAAGTAATACTGAGGATCGCTGAGGTTGATGTCGGTTGGGGGCTGTTTGTCTGCAACCACTTTTCTACGCCTTGTCATCGTTCGCCAAATGCCTCATCTTCTCGTCCAATCCACCATTCCCCAAGTTGCATCAAATCCTGATGAATATCCGCCACGGCTTGAGCATACTCTGTTGCGGAAAGCTGGTCGCGATCGTCTTTCAACTTTTGCAGCCGCAGTTGAACAAGCAGCCAGGGTTTGGTGATGCCGTCGGTTTGCTCAATGTAACGGGCAAGGCGTTCACTCGGTCTGTCTTGAGGCGAGGGGCGATTCATGGGCAGTGGGTGTGGGCTGTAAACAGGGCATAACGTGTCTACTTCATCGTATTACTCATGCCCCAAGAAAGTGCAGCACACCCTCGATTAGTTGCCAGCAGCCAGAGGAGCAGCCACAGGGGACGTGTAATCAGAGCGATCGCCTGTCTCCCGCTGCCTTGGTGGAAGACATTGAGAGTTGTTAGCGATTAGTTGTTAGTTGTTAGTCAATAAGCCAGGAAGGCAGCTCGATTCAGTAGCCAGAGTCAAAGCGCATGACAAATTCCAGTTTGCTGACCTGCTAAGCGCCCTTTAAGGTAAACACCTTCACCCTCAGTAGCATCTTACGACCCAAGCGGTTTTTGGGCTGGAATGCCGATCGCGCCATCTATGCCGATTCTAAATGAGCAACAGGAATTGCTTCGGTTCGTTCAGGTGCTTTTGCGCCAGTGGCGATCGCATGAACGGCATGAAGAATGTCAGCCGAGTAGTACCGATTGCCACAGGTATCGCAGACACCGATCGTCACGTCCTCAAGAATAACGAATCCATTCTTGTGTTTGAATGCTTCACGCTTAACCGTGCGGGGTTGAACGGTTCCTTCGCAGTACTCACATCTGTAGCCATACATAGGTTAGATCTCAAGCTCAGTGACTTCATAAACCGTGATTATTAGGTAACGCCCGTTGCTAGTAAACCGTCCAACGATGCCAACAGGTGTTTGTTGATCGATCGCTGTTCCCACAACCACATATCTAGTTCCTCTAGGATCATCTTTTTCAACCCGAATAACTTGACCGCTCAGGATAGCTGCTTCTACGTCCAGTATAGTCAGCATGTCCTCAGCCATTTCTTCCATTGAGTGGGCTGACATATCGTACCGACGAAGCCTAATTTTCTCCCTGATGCGGTCAATATCGTTACGCGGCACAGAAATCTACGGTGAAATTGGATTAAGACGAAAAGGATTAAGAAAGCACGTCATATTTACTGACGCTTATGCGCCCTCAGTACATCTTATGACCCAAGCGGTTTTTGGGCTGGAATGCCGATCGCCCGTGGAAATTCATTCGGTGTCGGTGCAATCTTTTTCACATAGATGCAGTGTCGATCGCCTTGCGTCAGTGGAGTCGTAAAGGCTTCGATCGCGTCGATTTTGCCACCCAAAGCTGCGATCGCAGACTCCAGAGCAGCGGTTTCTGCGTCTGTCCACTGTCCCCGATAGAGCACGGCTGAACCACCAATTTTCAATAAGGGGAGTGCATATTCAGCGCAAACAGGTGCAGCGGCTACGGCTCGAATGAGTGCTAAATCATAGGTTTCCCGCTGGTGTTTTTGTTGCCCCACCTGCTCGACTCGCTCCACTAGCGTTGTGGCATTCGCAAGTCCTAATTGGATGAGCACCTGATCGATAAAGGTGATTTTCTTGCGCGTGGCATCCAATAGCGTGATCGACCAGTTGGGTTGCGCGATCGCCACTGGCAAACCGGGAAACCCTGCGCCTGTGCCAATGTCGATGATCTTGAGAGAGGAGAGAGGAGAGAGGAGAGAGGAGTAAGAAGAGTTTTGAGTTTTGTCTGCTTCCCCTGCTTCCTCTGCTCCCTCTGCCTTCTGCCCTCGTTCGACTGAGCGCTCACGCCGAAGTCTGCCTCCTGCCTCCAAAAATCGCCTCACCCCCCGCAACGAATCCCACAAATGCTTCTCCCAAAACTCCTCTGGCTCCGTGATGCGCGTCAGGTTGAACTGCCGATTGCCTGCCAGCGTAAAGGCATAAAGCTGTTGGAGTTGCGTTTGTTGCCGCTCATCGGGTTGCCAATGCAGCGTTGACTGCCACAGTGCCTCCATTCGTAGTAGAAGGGGCGATCGCGCATCCCCCATGCGGTCTACAGATGTGAGGTCTACAGACTGAAATTTAGCACCCCGTTCCAGAGAAACACCCGATGCTGCCTCCCCCTGCTCCCCCTGCTCCCCTTGCTCCCTCATGCCCCTACTCCCCACTCCCTACCTAAATCGCCACCTGTGAACTTTTCGCACGCTGCTTCAACTCCTCTGGTTGCACAGCCGTCAACTCACCGTGGCTCAGCGTCCAGCACTGATCGGCAATGTCTACCAGTTCTCCTGCATCGTGAGACACGACAAGCAAACTCCAATGAGCCTTGAGCTTTGCCAGCAAGCCGACTAACTGTTGCCGCATTGACCAGTCCAATCCAGCAGTGGGTTCATCCAGCAAAAGGATGTTTGGCTGGCGAATCAACTGGACGGCAAAGGCAAGACGGCGCTGTTGTCCACCACTGAGGGCATTGGGCGAGGTGTGAAGGGGGAGATGGGTGAGACCCACTTCGGTGAGGGCTTGCTCAATGCGATCGCTCGTCAATTCTGGATGCCCTAAGCGCAGTTCTTCTAAAATGCTGTTGCCACAAAAGTGGCGTTCGGGAAACTGAAACACCAGACCACTGAGTTGCTGTAGCTGAAGCGGGATGAGTTCTTGCTCGCGCCAAAAAACGCCGCCACTCGTCCGCTCTGCTAGCCCTGCCAGGATTTCTAGGAGCGTACTTTTGCCTGACCCACTCGGACCAATCACCAAGCCCAACTGCTGCGGTGCAATCTGAAGATTGATGGCGTTCAAAATCGCTGTATGGCTTGCAGGTGGATGGTAGGACAGGTTTCTGAGCTGGAGCATGCCGTTTGGATGGTGAAGAAAAGAAACGATCGATCGTGGCAGGGCATCAGTGGAGTCTGCCTCTGGAACTTGTCTCCAGAACGTGCGTCACGATCTTTACCCGACTGAACAGCACTCTACCAGCGTCGTTGAACGCTTTTCACAAGCAGTGTTTCCAGGCAGCAGCGAATTTTTCCAGTGCGGGGTTGCCGTTATCACTCTAACGAACTTGGTTCCAAGTTAGTATTGGTTTCTCAAAGGGATTCCTTTCCCAGCCGTCATTTCTTTCTTGAATGGATTTTTTCTAGCACTTGATTAACAGGAACGTTATGCCTGCTCAGTTGCCCCTTCGTTTCAAACCCACCTTCAACCGTCGCTTGCAGTTTGCCAGCGCCGCGATCGTCTCCTTGAGCCTGTGGGCAAGTCCCTCCCTGGCAAAAGATCCGTTTCGGACGGCGAATGCCAAGCCTATTAGCGATCGCACAGAGGCGGCGTTTAAAAGCCTCTTTGAGCAAGGAGACTACATCACAGCCGATAAATATGCTCAGCAAGCTGATCCCAGCGATCCGCTTACTCATGCTCTAAGAGCTTCTCTGTCCTATATCAAATGGCAAGGCGAACGGGATGACAGCCAAAAAGCTGCCCAGCTAGACCAGTTCAGAGCCAATGCGGCTGAAACACGTCAAACGGCTGACTCTTTGGTTGCGAAAGACCCTCTGCGCGGTAATCTTTATCAGGCAGTCGGGCACTTTTTGCAAAGCGCGTATATTTTCAGCAAAGATGGCACTGTAAAGGGCACGCCTCAAGCCCTGAACGAAATTCAGCAAGCTTTTAAGTACCTGGATAAGGCTGAAAAAGTGGATGCAAGCGACCCCGAGTTAAACTTGCTGCGGGGCTATATTGATTTGTTTGTCTCCCTGAATCTGCCCTTTTCTAGCCCTACTGATGCCATCAATCGGTTGGATAAATACGCGAGTCCACGTTATCTTGCGTATCGCGGTCTTGCCTTGGGCTATCGAGATTTGAACCAACCTGCTAAAGCTCTAGCAGCCGTTGACAGCGCGCTCAAGGCAACTCCAAATAATCCTGATGTCCTATACCTCAAAGCTCAAATTCTTGTGCGGCAGGGTGACAATCGCGGTAGTCTGGCGTATTTTGACAAAGCATTGACCAAGCAAAAGCAATTGCCGCCGGGTTTGATTAAGCAAATCACTAAAGAGCGTATCAGAGCGCAAAACCGCCTGGTGAATGCGGGGCAGTAGTACGGGTTGAAGCGCGATCGCCCCTAAAGTCGATCGCCTCTATAACCAATCGGCCGCAACCTGAAGTTGGAGCGTTCCCAGCCCAAGGTCTTTTGCCGTGAGCGATCGGGCTTCAAACAGTGCCACCATGTCCTTAAACTGAGGATTGCCTCGGCTCGCTCCCGTCAACCCCTTGGCAATGATCAAGCCGCAGCAGCCGTGAGTTTTCTTACAGCGCTGATCCCACTTTTTGCGAGCCGCCGTGTGGGTTGGGTCACTTTCGCCAAACTCACCAAAGAGGTGCAAGTCGCCATTCCCAGTTTGAAATAACCCCAGGTCGTAGCGTTCGCTCCCAAGTGGGTCTGCCCCTGGATTAAAACAAATTGCTTGCAATCCACCAGCGGCTTTGAGCGCTTCAATCAGCGTTTTGGCTTTAGGGCGAGACGTTTGAATCATTACGACGGGAAAGCCATCTCCCGCTGCCGTTACATCTTGCAGTTGGTGGTGTTCTGCGGCACCCGATCGCAACACGTCCAGCATGTCCCACGGCACTACACCCAGGCTGAGAAACGAATTGGCAGGCACCAGATCGTCTCGCACAATGGGAGCATCGGCGTTGCCCAGTTCCTCCGCATCTGCCATCGCCAGTAACTCAGCAGCAAGTTCAGGCAGCGTAGAGACTTTGATCGAAATTGGGGTTGGCTTCTCTGTTTCATCCTCTGGCAAGGGGATGCGATAACGACTGCTCAGTGCCGGGAAGGCATTCTGCTCAAATTTAGCGTAGTGTTGGCGGAGAAAGCGGTGGAGTGCTTCTAGCGACACCATCAAGGCAGCCGCTTCTTCGTCGTACAAGAACGAACGGAGACCTTCCAGCGGATGCAGATTGCCAAAGACGGGTTCGATCGCGTCGATCGACAAGGTAGAAAGGTCAAGATTCTCTTCCTCGTCGTGATCGCTCTCAAAGGTGACAAAAAGACAATCTTGTCCCAAAAACGCCTCTTCCATTGCTTCCAGCGATTCGTTGGTCAGCACCCGTTGCCGAAAGCGCTTGAGCGAATCGAGCGATCGGTAGAGTAGCACCCCAAACTCCATGCCCAACATGCCCATCACAGAGGCATAAAGCGTGTTTAAATCCCACCGATTGATCTCGATCGCTACAATCTGATGATCGGCGAGGACATCCCACGGCGCATCGTGCCAGATGTCGATCGCTCGTGCTGGCAGCGCTTCAGCGTATTGCGGTGGCAGTTGGGGTGGGCGGCTGCTGACGGCATCCTGAAAGCCTCGGAAAATCTCATCAATCAGCGGCAAGGACGGCACGTAATCCAGCACAATGTCCAGATCTTGCAGTACTCCACGCAGGTAGAACAGCAACTCGCGATCGCTGACCACAATTTTTTGGGGACGGGCAGGGCTGTTGGGGTTATGGGGATACTCCATTGCCCGTAGCAGGGTGCGAACAAAGGCTTCTGGTCCCGTGTCGGGTGTCACCACATCCATCGCCCGCACCATCCCCTGCGATCCATCGACCCACAAAATACATTCACCGTTGGGTTGTGGCTCTCCCCCTGCATCTGCCCAATCGCCTGTAGCGGCAATACCCGACACCAGCGGGCGGCGATCGCCTTCCCAAACGCTGGCAATTTGCGGGAGTTGCTTCAGGCGACGACGAGTTGAGAGGTTGAGCGCAGTCATAAAAATCAACAGCGATGAATGCTAGAGAGCGACCAGCTAGAGAGAGTGACCAAACGTGGCACCATTCGATCGACAACAGAAATGCAACAGATACTCATCTTAAACACTAATCTGCTTCGGAGGGCTGTCTCGTTCAATTGTGCTCAAATGCAGTTGTGCTCAGAATGCCCCGCTTGCGCCTGGTGTGCAGACAACGAGATGGCAATGCGTTAAGTCTCCAGGTTAGTTCAGTCTCCAGGTTAGAAGAAATCGCTTCTCCCTGCTAGTTGTTTATCCTCTCATGTGGATACCCAGGTGTGATTTATCCCTGATAGTATGGAGAGATGGGTCTGCAAGTCTAAGACTGAAGCTGAAGACTGAATCTTGGTAAGGAGCTTTACGAGCAATGACGCAAACAGCGCAATCGCAACGGCAGGGCATTCTGATGACAGCTGCGGCTCTGAAGCACGTTCTGCTGCTTCGGGAGAAGCAAGGGCAGGATTTATGCCTGCGTGTCGGCGTTCGGGGGGGTGGCTGTTCTGGCATGTCCTACACCATGAATTTTGAGGATGCCAGCAACATTCAGTCAACGGACGAAACCTACGACTACGATGGCTTTAAGGTTGTGTGCGATCCCAAAAGCCTGCTCTATCTCTATGGTCTCGTGTTGGATTATAGTGATGCTTTGATTGGCGGTGGCTTTCAATTCACCAATCCCAATGCCGATCAAACCTGCGGTTGTGGCAAATCGTTCTCCGCATGAAGACGGTTGTTGGTTGTTAGTTTTTAGTCAGAATTGCTAACAACCAAAAACTAACAACTAAAAACTTTCTACTTTTTGCTTATGACTCAAACCGTTGACTCACTCTTTGATGAAGGCATCGAGCGCTATAAAGCAGGTGAAGCGCCTGAAACGCTGATTCCAGTGTTTAAAGAAGTGTGCGATCGCTCCCGCAAGAGTAGCTCTGCCTGGACGTGTTTGGCGTGGCTGTATCTTCTGATTGAAAAGCCTAACCAGGCATACGAAGCGGCACAGAAAGCGGTGAAGCTCAATCCGCAAGATCCGCAGGCACGCGTGAATTTAGTGCTGGCAATGCTCGAAACCTCCAAGAAGGGCGTGCGGCAACACATTGAAATCGTGCAGCAACTCGTGATGGCAGTCCCCGAACTGCGTCAGGAAGTCGCCCAAAATATTGACGACGGGTTTGTCCGCAAACCGGGCTGGCAGAGCCTGGAGCGGGTTAGAGCCTGGTTATCTGAAGCTTAATGTCGCCCCTTTTTCGTCACCCTTTTTTGTGAAGCGCATGTTGTTTGGTTTTCCACTCGTTACGATCGCTCTCTGGTCGGGATATTTCACCCTCTTCTGCGCCGCCCTGATGGTCTTAGGCTGGATGCTGAAATGGGGCATTCGCTTTCGGCTGGTGGGAATCACGGGCTTTATGGGTGTGCTAACGGGTGGTCTGTTTGCGCTAGGCTTGGGCTTGCACGATCTTCCTCAAATTCCCGGAGCCGTAAAATTTACGCGGGTCTTTGACTCTGGGGCTTCTCAAGTGGTGATCGTTGTTCCACCCACCATCACCGAGACTCAACTGGATGCCACCTTGCGTCAGGCGGCTGTAGACTTATATTCAACAGGGCGGCTCTCTCAGGGCGAAGCGACGATGACCATTCGCGCTCGATCGCTGCTTCATCCTCAACCCGGCGTATCACAACCCCTGTACCTGGGGCAGATTAAACCCTCCCTCTCCTCTCCCACTGATCAGCAAGCGATCGTAGAGATCGATCACGAGCAGTTCGCACGTCTGCCAAAACCGTTAGCGTGAGTCTGGCATACAGGTTCAGGGCATTTAATTTAGACCGGTAAAGCGCCTTTCGTTTGTCTAGCGTTCATACTCGACTCCGCCATGTCCATCTCCATTGCCTTTCAACCACCGCTCACAATTGCCCCAGCGCAAGTGCTGCGTGGTAGAGGGGTGTTGAAGCAGATGGGTGAGGCGATCGCGCGGTTAGGGCAGCGTCCGCTGATAATTGGCGGCAACCAGACCCTGGCAGACATGAAACCACAGTTGCAGCCAGTGCTAGAGCGCGAGCTATTTCAGGTTTTCTGGATGACTTATGGGGCTGATTGTAGCGAGCACACTTTGGCAACACTCCATCAAGCAGTTGACCAGCACCAGGCAGATGTGGTAATCGGCATCGGGGGCGGCAAAGCGCTCGATACTGCCAAGTTGGTAGCACATCAACATCAGTTACCTGTAGTCACGGTGCCCACCTCAGCCGCCACCTGCGCCGCCTGGACAGCCCTTTCAAATGTCTATACCGAACAGGGAGCGTTTCAGTACGATGTGGCGTTGGCGCGCTGCCCCGACCTGCTGGTGCTGGACTATGACCTGGTGCAAACCGCTCCCCGTCGCACGCTAGTCGCAGGCATTGGAGATGCGATCGCCAAGTGGTACGAAGCCTCGGTCAGCAGTGGGCATGTGCAGCAAACGCTGATTATTGCAGCAGTACAGCAGGCACGAGTGTTGCGCGATCTGCTGTTTCAACTGTCTGCGATCGCCCTGCAAGAACCCGGCGGGCAGGTTTGGCAAGAGGTCGTGGATGCTACGGTGCTCATGGCGGGAGTCATTGGTGGTTTAGGCGGTGCCCAATGCCGCACGGTGGCGGCTCATGCCGTGCATAATGGCTTAACCCATCTCCTCGCCAGCCACGGCACCTTGCACGGTGAGAAGGTTGCCTATGGCATTCTGGTACAATTGCGTCTGGAAGAAATCGTCCAGGGCAACCAGTTGGCTGCAACCGCTCGTCAACAGCTTCTGAAATTTTACGGCGAGATTGGGCTACCGAAAAGTCTTGACGATTTAGGGCTGGCAAACATTTCACTCACTGATTTACAGCAAGCAGCAGCCATTGCCTGTGCCGATCGCTCCGACATTCACCGTCTTCCCTTTGCAGTGGAACCCGCGCAACTCATGGCAGCGATGGTCTCGACAACGGCTTCTGTCAATGCGAGGAGTGAGGAGAGAGGGGTGAGGAGTCAGGAGCCAGAATTTTCTCCCCACTCCCCACTCCCTACTCCCCGCTCCCCTAACGATGAGGTAATGGCATGAAACCAGACTGGATAAAACCCGCCGATCGCCTGGGTTCCTTGCCGCCTTACGTCTTTGCGCGTTTGGATGAACTTAAAGTGCGTGCCAGAGAGCAGGGGCTAGACCTGATCGATTTGGGCATGGGCAATCCGGACGGACCGACCCCTCAGCCCGTCGTAGAAGCGGCGATCGCGGCATTGCAAAACTCTGCCAATCACGGCTATCCACCCTTTGAGGGGACAGCCAGCTTTCGGCGCACCATTACCGATTGGTATTACCGTCGCTACAACGTCAAACTCGACCCGGAAGGTGAAGCGTTGCCCTTGTTGGGGTCAAAAGAAGGTTTAACCCATCTGGCGCTGGCGTATGTGAATCCGGGGGATACCGTTTTGGTGCCGAGTCCCGCTTATCCCGCACACTTTCGGGGTCCGCTGATTGCAGGAGCGAATATTCACAGCCTGATCCTCAAGCCTGAAAATGACTGGCTGATTGATGTGGCAGCGATTCCTGAGGCGATCGCCCGACAGGCAAAAATCCTCTATTTCAACTATCCCAGCAACCCCACAGCGGCTACGGCACCCCGCGAGTTTTTTGAAGAAATCGTCGCCTTTGCCCGCCACTACGAAATTCTCCTGGTGCATGACCTGTGTTATGCCGAGCTTGCGTTTGATGGCTACCAGCCCACCAGCCTGCTCGAAATTCCTGGCGCGAAGGAGATTGGGGTTGAATTCCATACCCTGTCTAAAACCTACAACATGGCTGGTTGGCGAGTGGGCTTCGTTGTCGGCAATCGCCACGTAGTTCAGGGGTTGCGGACGCTGAAGACCAACCTGGACTATGGCATCTTTGCCGCCCTGCAAACCGCCGCAGAAACAGCGCTGCAACTACCAGATGTTTATCTGCATGAAGTGCAGGCGCGCTATCGCACCCGTCGCGATTTTCTCATTCAAGGGCTGGCTGAACTGGGTTGGACAGTGCCTAAGCCGAACGCCACGATGTATCTCTGGGTCGCTTGCCCACCCGGCATCGGCTCTACAGATTTTGCCCTTTCTGTCTTGCAAGAAACAGGTGTGGTGGTCACTCCTGGCAATGCCTTTGGTACAGGTGGGGAAGGCTATGTGCGCATCAGTCTCATTGCCGAGTGCGATCGCCTCGGCGAAGCCCTCCATCGCTTTAAGCAAGCAGGCATTTGCTACCAACCGGGTGCTTTAGTCTCCAGCGCCGATTAGCGTCTATCAAAGCCTGATTAAATGCCGCTGGATGAGACAACTCCTCCCAATTGGTAGAAAAACAGTGTAAAGTAGTACAAACGCTCTTTTGTCGCTTTATGCAGCCTCCACTCACCGCATCGCAGCAACGGTTTCTCATCTGGGTTGAGGATTTCATGGCTCAGCATGGCATGGCCCCGACCTATCGTGAGATCCAGAAAGGGTTGGGGTATCGATCGCCCGCTTCGGTACAGCTTTACATTGATGCGTTGACGGCTAAGCGGCTCATTAGCCATGCTCCCCGTAAATCTCGATCGCTCAAACTTTTGCGCCCCAGCGACGGCATTCCACTCATTGGAGCGATCGCGGCACATAGCTTAGTCGAAACCTTTCCCGATCAGGAGCAACAGCGCCTGGAGCTTTCCTGTTTACCCAAACTGGCGCACCTTTCCCAGCACGAACGCTCTCAGCATTTTGCGCTCCATGTGCGGGGCGACAGTATGACAGGCGCACTGATCGATCATGGGGATGTCGTCATCATGCGCCGCGAAACTAATCCCCGTGCGATTCGTAATGGCACGATCGTCGCCGCAAGAAAGAACGGGACAACCACACTGAAGTACCTCTATCGGCATGGACAGCAGGTTACGCTTCAGCCTGCAAACTCGGTCTATGAGCCAACCGTAGTGGATATGAGCGTTGAAGAGCTAGAGATTCAAGGCGTTTATGTGGGGCTGCTGAGAGGGTTGGTCTAGGTGATGCGTTACAGCTACCGCTTAACGCATCCTACAAAGCCTCGATCGCCTGCCAATGAAATTGTTTACACTTCTTAAGGACGTGCTGCGGGAAGGCGGGGTTGGTTGCTTGGCAGTGGACTGGGAGCAGACTCATCGTTGAGCAGAAACTCGCGGATGAAGCGAGCGATCGCGCGTTGTGCCAGCCCTTCTGCAATCTGCTGCCCCATCTGGTGTGCTTCTGGTTTGAATAGCAGTTTGGGAATCGCAGGCAGAAGCTTGGTGGGGTCAAAGCCACGCGTTTCTTGCAAAATGCCCCAGATGCGCTTGAGGTGCTCTAGCGTTTGCTGGCTTTCAGCAGGCACCGTCGCCGTGCGGTTTACGGTCAACCCCAACCGTTCTGCAAAGCCATAGCGAAGATTGTTCAACGCATTGCTGCCGATCGAATCCACGCCTTTCACCACCTCTTCCACAAGCTGATGGCGAATCAACTCACCCCGCTCTGAGAACAGGTAGTCTAAGGTTTGATCCACCACCTGGCTCAGGTCGTAGTCCGTGCTGCTACGAGCGTTTTTCAGGAGGTTTTCTAGACGGTTCCAGCGGAAACTGTCGTCTTTGAACAGCAAATCTTTCAAAGACGCTCTCAATTCAGGTGCCGGATCGGTCAGCAGACGCTTTGCCACATAGGGATACGCTTTGCTCAACACCTTGAATTCGGGATCGACATTGATGGCGATCCCTTCAAGCGTCACGAGCGATCGAATAATCAGCGCGTAGTAAGCAGGCACCCGAAACGGAAACTCATACATCAGTGCTGAAAGCTGATCCGTGATGCTTTTGATATTGATTTCAGCTACGGTGGTTCCCAGCGCATCGTTAAAAACGGTTGCAAAGGCAGGAATGATGGGAGTCAGGTCGGTGTCGGGCGTGAGAAATTCTAGCTTGACGTAATCTTTTGCCAGACCTTCAAAGTCGCGGTTGACTAGATGCACGATCGCCTCAATCAAGCCATACCGCTGGGCGGGTTTGACTTCACTCATCATACCGAAGTCTAGATACGCCAGCTTGCCATCCGGCGTTGCTAGCAAATTACCAGGATGGGGGTCAGCGTGGAAGAAGCCATTTTCGAGCAATTGCCGCAAGGAGCACTGCACGCCCACTTCGATCAGGTAGCTGGCATCAGTACCCTGTGCTCGAATGGCTTCTGGCTGGGTCAGCTTGGTGCCTGTAATCCACTCCATCGTCAGCACACGTCGTCCTGTGTACTGCCAGTAAATCTTAGGGACGTAAATATCCTGCATGTGCCCGTAGAGTTGAGCAAAGCGTTCCGCGTTCCGCCCTTCCTGGTTGTAGTCCATCTCCTCGAAGATGCGGGTGGCAAACTCATCCATGATGCCAACCAGATCGCTGCGAACCCGTTTTACCAGGCGCATGATCAGGGCTGCCAAACCCCGCAGGATGTAGGTATCCAGGGCGATACTCTGAGCAAGACCAGGGCGCTGCACCTTCACGGCAACTTCTTCACCCGTTTTGAGCCGACCACGGTAGACCTGCCCCAGAGAAGCCGCCGCGATCGGGCTTGCGGTCAACTCCGCATAGATCATGTCAGGCGAATCGCCCAATTCTTCTTCAATAAACCGATAGGCAACGGCATTATCAAACGGCGGTAGCTGATCTTGCAGATGGGTTAGCTCTTCTAAATATTCTGGCGGCACCAGATCCGGACGGGTGGACAGCGCTTGACCAACTTTAATAAAAGCAGGTCCCATGCGCGTCAACATTTCCCGCAGACGAACCGCCTGCTGCCGATGCTTTTGTTCCGTAAAGCCAAAGCGGGCATTCAACCACCACCGCAATCCAAAGGTGAAGAAAGGAAAAAAGATATTAAAGACCCGTCCCCATACCTGAAACGGATGTTGACGGTAATGAGCCGCGATCGCGTCGGCATCGTAGCGCAACACACTGTCATCGTCATCCGGCAGAATGTTTGCCAGCAGCAGGCGCTCCTCTTCTTCGATCGAAATTTCACCGTCTAATACCAGCGTCGGTGTGACGTGTGCTCCTTCCGCCTCATGCTGCTGCGTAGAAACCAGCGTTGCAGAGTCAAGCGTCGTGTACTCTGACGCGAATGAACCTGATTTGGGCGGTGCGGTCTTGACATTCATGAGGGTGCAACCGGATAGGAGCATTTATGTAACGTATTGTAACAAATACTTTGCGTTCGTTGACCGTTTCAACCGTTTGTCACAGCATTCATGCGTTCAACAAGTCGATTATTAAAGACAGGCTTTCTTTAGTTAAGCATCCCCTCTCCCTACTTTGCTCTGTCCAACGGGACAAGTGCAAGGTGAGCTTGCCGAACTAACCATCATTAAAGGCAGATGGGTACACAACCTTACCCCGATAGATGGGCTGGAACTGTTGCAGAGGTTTGACCATAAACACGTCCTCTGGCACCGGAAACGGGCAGGCGATCGCATACTGGACGGACGGGACAAATCCAAACCTGGGATAAAACGACGGATGCCCCAGAACGGCTACCAGCGCTTCTTCCCTTGCGTCTGCGATCGTGAGTCCTGCGTTCACTAAAGCACTCCCAACGCCCTGCTTTTGAACATCAGGCTGCACGGCAACGGGAGCCAGCGCGAGAATGCGTCGGGTCTCACCACTCGCCAGATCTTTGGTTGCCAGATCATTGCTCACCAGATCGACGTAGCTGAATAAGATGTGACCCACAATGACACGATCAGACTCCGCAACTAGGGACAGTGAGGGAATATAGCGATCACTCTGCCGAATGCGATCCACCAGTTGCGCCTCATTCGCCTGCCCAAAAGCTTGCGTGAGGACATCCGCGATCGCGGTGTGGTCGGCAGGTGTCTCAGGACGAATGTTCATGATGCAGCGCTTCTGTGAGTGCGTGCAGGACTTTAACCATCACACCCTCCCAATCACCCGGAGCAGGCTGGCGAAACAAGCGCATCGTGGGATACCAGGGGCTATCGTCTCGTTGCAGCAACCAGCGCCAGTCACTCGCAAAGGGCAGAACCACCCAAACAGGTTTTGCCAGTGCGCCCGCCAAATGCGCCACTGCCGTATCCACTGAAATGATGAGATCAAGCTGGTCGATCGCCGCTGCCGTGTCGCCAAAATCCTTGAGCTGAGAACTCAAGTCATGCAGGCAATACTGAAACCCATACCGTTCAATATCTGCGGCATGAGCGCCGACCTGGAGGCTGTATAACTCCACCTCAAGCGGACGTAACACAGTCATGAACGCAGCAAGCGGCGCGGTACGATTGCGGGTAGACGATCGCTGCCTAAACGTGGTGGGTGACACACTTGCCCAAACAATGCCAATTTTGAGGGGGCGATCGGGGCGTTGAGCGGTTGCATTCGTAGAGTTTGTTTCTGATGTGCGGGTGCGATTCGCCATCTGCACATGGCAGTCCTCCGGCATTGATACGTAGGGCACCTGATACGGAATCGTTTCCAGGGTTGTTCCCAACACAAACGGCAAGCTCATCAACGGTAAGTGCACATCAAACGCAGGCAAGGGAGACCCTTGAGCGATGACCTGCACCTCTGGCATGGTAGCAAACAGGCGGAGTAAGGAGTTTGGGCACTGAACAAGAACACGATGCGCTTTTGCCAGCAACGGCACATAACGGATGCACTGGATCGCATCGCCAAAGCCCTGTTCGGTGTACAGCAATAACGTACGTCCTTCCAGATCAGAGCCATCCCAAACGACTCCTGGCAAAGACGGCTTTTGCAGCTCTTGAGCCTGCCAGCGCCATTCGTATTCCCGCAAGCCCTGAGGATAATCCCCACTCGCTAAAAGTGCCATGCTCAGGTTCAGATGCGCTTCGGCAAATTGAGGCTGGAGGGCGATCGCCCGTTGACAGTGCGCGATCGCCCCTTCTAAGTCGTTCAGCTCGTACAGCGCCATACCCAAATTATTGTGCGCCTCAGCATCCGTCGGCTCCAGGTCTACAGCCTGCCGAAAATGAACGATCGCCGCTTCATACTGCTGCTCTTCCTGCAAACACAGCGCCAGATTGTTGTGAACGGCTGCCCAATCAGGTTTGAGGGAAAGTGCCTGCTGATAGTGGGCGATCGCGGTTTCTGCCTGCATCATCAGCCTGTACGCATTGCCCAGATTGAAGTACACATCCGCGTTTGTGGGTTGCAGCGACAAAGCGCTCTGGTAATAGGCGATTGCGGCTTCTGGCTGTCCTTGCATTTGCAGGACATTCCCAACATTGTTGTATGCCTGCGCGTCGGTAGGTGCCAGCTTCAGCGCCTGCTCATAGTGCGCGATCGCCGCTTCCATATTGTCCTGCGCCCGGAACGCATTGCCCAAATTAGTATAGGCTCTCGCATAGGTGGGATTCAGCGCGACCGCCTGTTGGTAGTGGGCGATCGCCGCCTCCAGTCGCGTTTGTTTGAACGCCAAATTGCCCGCGTTGAAATGGGTGGGCGCATGGTTCGGGTTCAGTGCCAGCGATCGCTGAAAGTGGCTGGTAGCAGATTCCCAATCCCCACGTTCCTGAAACGCCACCGCCAGATTTCCGTGCGCCTCAGCATGGTTAGGATTCAACGCAATGACTTTTTGGTAGTGGGCAATCGCCGACTCTAGCCTGCCCGTTTGCTGAGCGATCGCGCCCAATAAATGCAGCGCAGGCACATAGGTTGGCTGTTGTTCCAGCACCTGACAGCACAACCATTCTGCCTGCACCAAATTTCCCTGCCGATACGCTTGCAAAGCCGTTGTCATTGCTTCAGAGATCGCTACCATTTAAGGGGAGTGGGGGAGTAGGGAATAGGGTGTAGGGTATAGGGTGTGGGCAACCAGAACGCTAGGGGCTGTCATCAATTAATACTACACATTGCTTGCAGCAAGGGTTCCAGCCCCTAACCTGGTGTGTTGGGACGGGCGTGACACTGCTGATATTGCAAGGTTTCGGAGCTAATTGATAACACGCCCTAGAGGGAGTGGGGAGTAGGGAATGGGGTGTAGGGTATAGGGTATATGGTGTGGGCAAAGAACACACTGTAAACGTATCAGCACTGTGAACGCCTCAACACACTGAAGACCCTGGTAGTACACTACAACTGCACCCTCAAATTTTAGTCTACCCATCTCCTCCTGCCCCCTTTGCTTCCTCTGCCTCCCCTGCTCCCCTGCCCCCTCTGCCCCCCTGCTTTCTCCCCTTCGTTCTCCCTGCTTTTAACGTCGTTAACTCCTACTTCCCCTGTAGAGCCAACAGCATTACCTTCTGCCTCCTGCCTCCTGCCTCCTGCCTTTTCCCCACTCCCCACTCCCTTCCCCCACCCATGCTGCTTTCTCTGCGAATCGAAAATTTCGCCCTGGTAGACCGCCTAGAGTTAGGGCTGAGCGCGGGCTTGACTGTTCTCACAGGCGAAACGGGTGCAGGGAAGTCCATCATTCTGGATGCGATCGATGCAGTGCTGGGGGGCAAAGTGACGAGCCGTGCCATTCGGACGGGAGCCGATCGCGCTGTCGTCGAAGCTGTCTTTCGATTAGAGCCTGACCTGGCTACCTGGCTGGAGCAGCAGGAGATTCAACCAACTGACGAGAAGCAACTGGTTTGTAGCCGCGAAATTGTTGCCAGTCAAAGCAGTCAGCGCAGTCGATCGCGTATTAACGGCGTACTGGTCAACAAGCAGCAGATGGAGTATTTGCGCGATCGGCTGGTAGAACTCACGGCGCAAGGACAGACGGTGCAGCTTGGGCAACCACCCCTCCAGCGCGAATGGCTTGACAGCTATGGTGGTAATGACGTGTTGCAGCAGCGGGCGATCGTCGCGACTGCCTTTGCAGCTTACCAGCAAGCGCTACAGGCGTTAGAAAAGCGCCGTAAATCGGAACAAGAACGACTTCAGCAGCTCGACCTCTTTGAGTATCAACTAAAAGAACTGAGCGCCGCTAACCTCACCGACCCGGATGAACTCGATCAGCTAGAGCAAGAACGCAAGCGTCTCAGCCACAGCGTTGAGCTTCAACATCAAAGCTATCAGGTGTACCAGGCGTTGTATCAAAACGATGAAGGCGCAGAAGCCTGTGCTGATTTGTTAGGCAAAGCTGAAGCCACGCTGCAAGCTATGACAGAGTACGACACACAGATCCAGCCCATTCTGGAACTGGTCAGCAACGCTCTGGCACAGGTCGAGCAAGCGGGACGAGAAATCAACGTGTATGGCGAAACGCTAGAAGCCGATCCGCAACGCCTCCAGGAGGTACAGGAACGGATTGTGGAACTGAAGCAGGTGTGCCGCAAGTATGGTCCCACGTTGGGGGATGCGATCGCCCTCTATCAGCGCCTTCAGGCAGAGATGGAGGAACTCACAGGCGGCGGACAATCGCTGGAAGATCTGGAACATGCCTACCAGGAACGGCAGGAGGCTTTAACGGCAGCCTGTGCCGTCTTAACCCAACGGCGACAAACGGCAGCAAAAGATCTGGAAGAGCGGTTAGTTGCCGAACTCAAGCCGCTGGCAATGGAGAAAGTAAAGTTTCAGGTCGAGATTTCCCCCGCAACGCCAACAGCATTGGGAGCCGATCGCGTCACCTTTCTTTTCAGCCCCAACCCAGGTGAACCACTGCAACCCCTGACCGAAATTGCTTCCGGTGGCGAAATGAGTCGGTTTCTCCTGGCATTGCAAGCCAGCTTCTCGCAAATCGACCCTGTTGGCACCCTGGTTTTTGACGAAATTGATGTGGGCGTTTCGGGGCGAGTGACTCAGGCGATCGCCGAAAAACTGCACCAACTCAGCCAGCATCATCAAGTGTTATGCGTCACCCATCAGCCGATCGTGGCAGCAATGGCGGATCATCATTGGCGGGTGAGTAAGCAGGTGATTGAGTTAGGAAGGCAGGAGGCAGGAGGCAGGAGGCAGAAGGCAGAAGGTATAGAAGAAGCAGAGGCGGCAGAGGGAGCAGGGGAAGTAGAGGAGGCACAGAATGGCAAACTCAAACCTCAAAATACTCCCTCCGGGAACGCTACGCGAACAAAACTCTCTAGCGAAGCGGCGCAACGCGCTACTCAAAACTCAAAACTCAAAACTCAAAACTCTACCTCTCCTCCCCACTCCCCACTCCCCACTCCCCACTCCCCAGACTCCGTTCGCACCGTCGTTCGCATAACCCCCCTTGACAGCCAACAACGGCGGGAAGAATTGGCTCAACTGGCGGGTGGGCAATCTGCTTCAGAAACACGGGACACGATCGACACCGTTGCTTATGCGTTTGCCGATTCGTTGCTGACTCAGGCGGCAAATTTGCGGCAGGCACGATCGCCCGATGCGTCCCCTCCTCCCTCTGCTGAACCCAAAGCGAGAACCGCTAAAACCAGAGCTTCCCGCAAAGGCTGATCACGCCATTCTTTACGGCTCTCTTTAGAATGCAGAATTTTTGAATGCAGAAGTTGCTGAACATATGGCTGCGAGGACTGTCGTTTCTCATCTCTGGGGTAGCGTTTTTTCTCACGCTCTGGATTATTGTCCCTGCACCAACGTTTGCGCTGCTGCCCCTGGGTGTGGGTGCGCCAGAGATCAGCCCCTGGTTGATGGTGGCAAATGCGATCGCGGCGTTGCTCTCGTTACGATGCATCCATAAAAGCTGGCTATTTCGCCTTGTGCTTGTCGGTAGCCTGTTTAGCCTGGTCATCAGCACCTTACCGTTAAGCCAGTTTGCGGTTGCCAATCAACGAGCAGCGATGTCAATGGAAACAGCACTAGGGAAGGAGTACTTATCCGTCTCTCGATTAACAGCACTGTTGCGACTGCAAATAGCAATGGCGAAGGCATCAAAAAACTCTTTCGTCGCTGTCGATGAAGTGAGTGTGCCTGAACCATCAATGCGTTCTAAGCCGTTCGTTCTTGCAGATGCATTTCGGGGCATTCCAGAGCAACCAGTGCGGACAACAGCAGGGATACAGTTTGCCGCTCCGGATGGAGTGCCCCTAACGCTGACGGTCTACCATCCTCCCCCAAAGGGAAAATATCCGACGATCGTCGTCATCTACGGTGGCGCATGGCAGCACGGTAGCCCAAACGATGATGCACCCTTCAGCCGTTATATGGCGGCACGGGGCTATACGGTGGTAGCGATCGACTACCGCCATGCGCCCCAGTACCACTTTCCTGCACAGCTTGAGGATGTGAAAACGGCGTTGACCTATATTCAACAACACGCCGCAGATTTGGAAGTGGATCTAGATCGGGTGGCATTAATGGGGCGATCGGCAGGCGCACACCTCGCAATGCTGGCAGCTTATCAGGCTAGCACCATCCCGATTCGAGCCGTCGTGAGCTACTACGGTCCCGTTGACCTGACGAAGGGTTACTACGATCTGCCCATCCCCGATCCCATCAACAGTCGCGCTGTCCTTAAGGCATTTCTGGGCGGCACACCAGAAGAGTTTCCGGCACGGTACAGACAGGCTTCCCCTTACAGTTATGTTCGGCAAAACCTCCCGCCTTCTCTGCTCGTCTATGGGGGGCGTGACCATCTGGTGCAGGCGAAGTTTGGGCGATCGCTCTACGATCTACTACAAATAACAGACAACCGCGCCGTCTGGATCGAAATCCCCTGGGCAGAACATGCCTTTGACAAAGTGTTTAACGGAGTCAGCAACCAGTTAGCGCTTTACTACACCGAACGCTTTCTCGCGTGGGCGCTGCGATAACGTGGGCGTGACACAAGATCACGTCCAAGGAGCGTGGATTAATTAACCTGAACCACTTCCCGCCTGTAGGGACGTTACATGTAACGTCCCTACAGAAAGCATTACACCTTATTGAATTCGCGTTCCTAAGCACAGTCACATCTGGTTGACTGACAAATCTTTTTTGGTAGGTTGGGTTGAACAACGTGAAACCCAACACCATCAGTGGTTGCGTTGGGTTACGCTGACGCTAACCCAACCTACGCAAGAGTCGGTATTTCAAGAGTTTTGTCAGTCAATCAGCAGTCACATCTCCAAACTGCTTTTTCGATCGAACCTCAACTCTCTAAACAATTTTAGAAAGGCTGATATCGATGACGTTTAAATGATATTCCTATGAAGGATATAAATTCAGGTATCTTGGAGTTCAAGCAACCTTGGCTTGCTGAGTCGCATGAAAGACGTTTTTATCTCCTATTCACGCAAGGATAAGGAGTTTGTTCAGGAACTGCATACGGCACTTAAAGAAGAGGTTCAGGATGTTTGGGTGGACTGGCAGAACATTCCACTTACGGCAGACTGGTGGCAGGAGGTTGAACGAGGCATCGAGAGTGCAAGTACCTTTGTTTTTGTCATCAGCCCAGATTCCGTAGGCTCAACGGTTTGCCGTCAAGAACTTGAACATTCCATCAAACACAACAAACGGTTAGTGCCGATCGTCCGCCGTAATTGTGAAGAGAAGCAACAGATACACCCGCATCTCTCCAGACATAACTGGTTGTTCTTTCGTGAGCAGGATGATTTTAATCAAGCTTTCCAGCGCTTACTCACAGCAATCAATACTGATTTAGATCATGTTCGCACCCATACTCGCTTATTGGAGCGTGCGATCGAGTGGGATGGCAAGGAAAGAAGCCATGATTTGTTACTACGTGGCGTTGAACTAGAAGCCATGATGCAATGGCTGACGCAGGATGCTGAAAAAGAGCCAAAACCAACGCAACTTCAGAGAGACTATATCAACGATAGCCGCAAAGCTGAAGCTGTACAAAAAGAGGCTGAAATTCAGCGGCAACAAATTGAGATTACGCGCCAAAAGAAAGCCCGTAAACAAATTACCGCAGCACTCATCGTCGCAGTCGGCGGTTTTGTGATTGCGGCTGGCTTGGGACTGGTTGCGTTTGACCAGTACAAAAAAGCGGAAACTCGACGTAAGGAGGCAGAAATGATTCAAGAAAGTCAGATTAATGCCTTAATTAACTATTCCGTAGCGCTTCATAATCTTGGTCAAAATTGGCAAGCGCTTTTGGAAGGTTTAAGGGCAGTGCAACCTTCAACCTTTAGTCATACAAGCTTTGATACTCAAGTTCGAGTCTCAGCAGCATTGCAGTTGGCGCTGGCGAACGTTATGGAGCGTAATCAGCTCGATGGACACACCGATCGCGTCACCAGCATCGCCTTTAGTCCTGATGGCAAGGTCATTGCTTCCAGTAGTGCCGATCAAACCATTAAGCTGTGGACGTTGGACGGGAAAGAAAGCCGCACTCTTAAAGGGCATAAAGGCTTTGTTTTAGATCTTAGCTTTAGTCCCGATGGGAAAACGCTTGCGTCTGCTAGCAGTGATGGCACGGTCAAGCTCTGGACGATCGATGGCAAAGAAATCAAAACATTTAGAGGGCATAAAGATAGCATTATTGGAGTCAGTTTCAGTGCAGATGGCAAACGACTGGGTACAGCCAGTGCTGATAAAACTGCCAAACTATGGAGTTTAGATGGCAAGGTGTTACAAACGCTTCAACACTCCGACCGTGTGAATAGCATCAGCTTCAGCCCCAATAACCAGACGATCGTAACGGCTGGTCAAGACGCAACCGCCCAACTCTGGACGATCGGTGGAAAGAAACTGAAAACATTAAGGGGGCATCGCTTTGGCGTGAACACTGCTAAATTTAGCCCCGATGGCAAGGCGATCGTCACCGCCAGCGAAGATAAAACCGTCAAACTTTGGAATGCAGAGGGGCAAGAATTAACGTTAAGTCGTCCCATTCGAGCTAAAGCAAGTATCAAAAGTGCCAACTTCAGCCCGGATGGAAGCATTGTGATCACTGCCAGCGAGGATAAAACTGTTCGGCTTTGGAGCCTGAAAGGACAACCCTTAGAAACGCTTAAGGGACACACAGAAGCCGTCATCGCGGCTGTTTTCAGCCCAGATAGCCATTTCATCGCGTCTGCTGGTGCAGACAAAACAGTGAGGCTTTGGCAGGTGCAAAACAGAGGGCTTACTGCTTTTAAACGACACGGTGATAGTGTAACCAGTGTTAGTTTCAGCCCTGATGGCAAGACATTTGCCACTGCCAGCGGTGACAAAACAGCCAAACTATGGAATCTGAGTGGACAGGAATTAAAGACGCTCAAAGGACATGCTGAAGGCATCAATGGTGTCAGTTTCAGCCCTGATGGCAGGACGATCGCCACCGCTAGCGCGGATAAAACAGTCAAATTATGGAATTTGGCTGGGCAGGTATTGAAAACGCTTAAAGGACATACTGATAGTGTTTATAGTGTCAGCTTTAGTCCCGATGGCAAGACGATCGCCACTGCCAGCGCGGATCAAACAGTCAAGCTATGGAATTTAGATGGGAACCTGGTTCAAACGCTAACCGGGCATCAGGGAAGTGTGTACAGTGTCGGCTTTAGCCCCGATGGAAAAACCGTGATTACGGGTGGTGAAGATGGAACGATTAGGCTTTGGCATTTGAATGGGCAAGTATTGAAAACAATTCAGGCACATCAAGAGCCTGTGTTTAGTATCAGTGTTAGCCCCGATGGTCGGTTGCTGGTTTCTGCAAGCAAAGATACCACCGTGAAGCTTTGGACGTTAGAAGGTCAGGCGTTGGCAACGTTGAGAGGGCATACCGCACCCGTCATGAGTGTTAGTTTTAGCCCCGATGGAAACTTGATAGCGACTGCCAGCATGGATAAACAAGTCAAACTGTGGAATCTGAAAGGACAGGAACTCTCGGCTTTAGAAGGACATACGGACGAAGTTTATGCCGTTCGCTTTAGTCCAGATATGCATCAGCGAGTTTTGCTGTCGGGCAGTAATGATCAAACCGCGATTCTATGGAACCTTGATTTAGCCAGTTTGCAGACCCTTAGTTGCGATCGCATTCGCCCATACTTAGCAACTCATGCTACTGCGAATGAAGACTTCAAAACCTGCCGCACCCCCTTGACTGCTGATGGAGAAGGCTTGTTGGCGTTTGCTCATGGACAAGAATTGGCGCTTCAAGGAAAGGTGACAGACGCGATCGCTGCCTTTCAAAAAGCGCTCAGATTGCGCGTTCATCAGCTCGATTTTGAACCCAACGTTTTGGCACAGCAACTTGCAGCGTCTCACTGGGTAGACCAGGGGCTGTGGCGTTTGCAACTTGGTGATGTCAGGCAGGCAGTGGCAGCCTATGCTCAAGCCCAAACGGTTGATCCAACATTAGAGATTTCTGCCGCATCCTGGAACCAGTTGTGCTGGGAAGGAAGTTTGCACCAGCAGGCAAGGGCTGTTTTGGCAGCGTGCGATCGTGCCGTTGCGCTAGAACCCACAAATGCGATCGGGCGCGACACTCGTGGCTTGGCAAGGGCAAAGCTGGGTAATTATCTGGGCGCAAGGCAGGATTTTCAGGCGTTTATTGATTGGACTAAGAGTGCCGAAGCAACCTCTACTCGCGACCCGGCAGAGCTTGAACGTGCTCGAAATAGGCGGCAGCAATGGATCAAAACACTTCAGAAGGGGAAAGACCCTTTTACACCTGGGGAGAACACGTTCTTAATGGATGAAGCTATCTAGACAGTTACACCGCTTAACGTCAAGTTCTGCTGACTTCCTACTACTATTTGCTTAACTTGGCCAAGCGTGCCGCCAACCTCTGAACCTTACTATCCAAGATTTCTAAATCTGACACTGAGACGAAATCATCGGGTTTCTTTGATTGAGGCAATTTTTTAGCCAATTTATCTTCAAAACTACTAAGACATTGGCTGACATCAGTGATGTACTGACCTCGAATGGATTGAAGTCCTCCACCCGATGTCTTGTCTTGATAATTTGTCCAGCAGTGGAATTCTTTGTCTAAAACTTCTATGGCCTTACGCCGGGGATCATCGGGCAATAAATCTGCAAGATAGAGTTCTTTGAACTCTTTGGGTGACATATTCCGACCTTTGTCAGCATATTTCTTCCCAAACTCAGAGGCTTCTGCTTGCAGCGCTGGCTGATCATTGCCCGGTGTTGGTGCCATCAGGGGAGGGGAGGGGTTAAAAGCCTTAGTATAGGCAGCTTCGGTTGACTGTAGGTTAATAAATTGTCCAATATCAATGGCATAGGTATCATCTGATCCGACTGCTTCATTTGTTTTTGGACCCTTGCCATAAATACCGAGGAGTTCACCAGTGGCAAAATTAAAAACGGGTCCTCCACTAATGCCTGTTTTGGTTCTCAGCGTTGCCACGAGGTTATAACTCCCAGGCTTACTCTGCTCCGGCGGCAGCACATCCACAAAGCTGCCAACTGTCGTGAACAAAGTTCGCTTTACACCGTCCTTAGGCACTGGCCAACCAGAGACTAAGACCTGAGGATGCTCACCTTTTTTGATCTTCGCTGCCAATGCGGCAAAGTCGCCCAAAGCTGCAACTGGATATTTGAGATTGCTATAAAACGTGAATACAGCTAAATCAGTACCGCGAAAGCAATTCGAGTCTGAAGTCCCACAGCCCGCTCCAAATCTATGGACTTGGGGCTTAGCCAGATAAGCTTTACCTTGCTTATCTGTAGTACCTGCGATGTTATAAACCGCTCCATCTGCTGTCCGAATGCCATATTTAGCGTTGCTGGTGTCCTTATCTACAACATGGGCACTCGTTAAGACCCAATACAGATACAACAGATGGCTGTCTTTCCCTCCTAGTCCGGCTGCCAGAGATGTTTGTGACTTATCTTGCCGAGCGATGATAACCCCAGAACCAGCACCTCTATCTTCATTCTGGGTTTCAACATCTTTCTCATTTAACTCAGCGCCAATCAGGACTGTCGTCGCTAGGGCAATGGATTCAACCGGTGGCGTTGCTTGAGCAAAACTGACAGAAACGAACCATAGGGAACCGATTGCAAATATACAAAGGAGAATGCAAGCAAAGAGGCTTTTCAATAGAGTTCTTTTAATGAGCATCATTGTGTTAGTTAACCTTATTCATTGCCAACGACGTAGCGATTCATGGTGGAATATTGGCAGGTCTATTTCATTCTGTTGAACGATGGGTAAGCAGCGGATGGGAACGAATGAAACAGATGAGTTTTTCACTCTTTGCCAGCAACTTATCCGCTTCATCCGCTACCAAATCTGTTGCTAACAGCACTCCATGCTTAGAATGAAATGCCCTGGGAACATTGGTGATGCTGATGCCTCTTGATCTAAGGCTGCTTCTTCTTTTCTAAAGCTTTTACTTGAGCCAACAATTGCTCATACAATCGGTTCAACTGATCAAAATCTTTCTTACTCGCCGAACCTGACTTTGGCGCTGAGTTTTTTAGGCTGCTCGTCAGTCCAATCGCCAACCAATTCGCTACGTCTGCACGCACGCCAGCACCATCAGGGCGAAATTTACCGTTTGGGCAGGCATCTGCTCCGGTAGGATCATACTTTGCAAGGAAGCTTGTGAGCAGTTGGAATTCATAGGACTGTGGCTTGATGTCCTGACATTGTGTCACAACTGTAGCTTGAGCTAAGAGTTGGGCTGAGACAGGCGTGGTGCCAATGAAAATGATTAACCCAATGAGCAAAGACCCCAAAAAAAGTGCTAGCGCCTTCCATTGTTGCTTAGGCATTGGTTCTACCTCTGTACTTTTTTAACAGCAGCACTGATAGCATCGAGACGGCGGCGTACCCTATTTAAGCCATCTGCGTCGGCTGGTCTGACAGATGCCGCTAAGCCGTCCACTACGTCAAGACATGATTGTACTAGAGCGACTAACTCAACCCGGACAATGGGTCTATTTGGTCGAAGAGACCTATCCGGATAACCTGCAAAACAACCATACTGCTCTATCAGAGACCGCGCTGCATCAAAGTAGTAATCCGATTCCTTTATATCTTCAAACTGCGATGCCGAGGTGATCTGAGTAACCAGTCGCTCTGGCGGATCAACTGCGGCCGCCTTGAGGGCTTGACCCACAATCAAGCTGAGGGATACAAGGATCGTCGCCAGTGTAAGAGCAATCATCTTCCAAACACGCTTATCCATTGATAGTCTCTCGCCAACTCCATAAACTTCAGGTGATTCAAGCCACCGATTTACTTTGTCTTACGCAAGGCGTTTGGTATCGGGCGGTAGGCTCTCTGACGGGTATTTTGCCCTTCCGAACCTGAGAACACCGTTTGGGTATCGAGTGTATTAAGCTTCAAAACTTCATCGAGAAACTTATCTCGATCGCGTCCTTTTGGCACGTCTATCAATAAATTGTCCTGGTTACACCCTTCTTGCACACTTCGGACAACACAAAGCGCCTCCCGCCGTCCGATCGAGTCGGCAACAATCATGAGCTTCTCAACAGCGCCATTGTCGATCGCTTTTTTCAAGCTTGCGGCTACTTGATTGCAATTTTGACGGATGCCAGTCGTATTTTTGACACCTAACAAAGGCGTTTTCGCTTGACCGTTAATTACTTCAAGCTGAAAACCACCATTACGGTTTAAACAACGCAGGGAGATTGCTTTTGTTGATGCGGGTTGAGGTGAACTTAAGGCGGCTGTCGTAGTCGTCACTGCGCTCAATACAAGAAGCGCAAAAACTTTAAATCCTTTCATAATGCGTACCGAACGTCATAGGTAAAGCCATGCTTAATTCTTTATCTTTCCAGGTAGCTTATAAAGAAGCCGTACGGTTTTTATCACTTTTTAAGCATCGAAAACCTATTTTCTTCAAAAAAATTAATTTTTAGGAATCTGGTTAATGGTGCCATGATCACTGGTATGGCAGGAAGTAGAAGGCAGAGGGCAGAAGGCAGAAGGCAAAACCCCACCCATCAGAGCTTTCACCATAACGGTGTGTCCTAACCTTCCCTTCGCTTGCTATAAGACGCAGAAGAACGTCAGCCTGTATGGATACTTCATTCATTCATGCGGGATGAGGTTCAACAAGGGGTAAATTTAGGTCATTATTGTGCCATGAGCCCAAACCAGCCTTTTCTCACCCGGAGATCAATCTCCGGGCTAGCAGCAGAAAGTCCACTCCAGGCGTTGCCTTCTCGAAGGGCTGTGGACTGGGCAGGGGCTAGTTGACTGACAAATCTTTGAGCGAGTACTTGAACCCGCCCTGCACTCAAGTGCGGGCTAATGGCAGGAAGTCCTCTCTAGGCGTTGTCTTCCCGAAGGGTAAAGGACTACAAGCGTCTTACAACCCGTTTTAACGGGTTTCGCACCATTAGTCCGGATTTTAATCACGGGCGGGTGAGCAACGAAGCAACCAGCCTTTCAAGACTTGTGTGGTCAATCAGGGGCAGGGGTTTACAAGGTACTCTTCATCACCAGCGGACCTGCGGGAATTGGAGGATCAGATGCCAATTCAGCCGTTACTAACATTTGAGGCACACTGGCGCTACAGATGGCTTCGGGTAGAGACCAGTGAACGGTTCCAGTCCGATCGTTGTTGAACTGTCCGCAGTAGACGGGTTTAGTAGCTCCTTTGGGAACTGCCCATAGGCGATAGGCTTGACCTTGCGGTAGGGTCGGCAGGTTTTGGATGAGGGCAACGGCAGTTTTAGCGCTGGCGTTGACGACCAGACTCCCAGAAGCATTCGCAGCTTTATCGGTGCCTCTCAACGGGTAAACAGTGCTATCGGGCTGTTGAAGCGTCGCCACGATCGCCTGATCCGCTTGAAGGCTCTGACGAAGACGATAGTTGTCTACGAGAAGGGCGATCGCGGCTAAGGCGGCAATGGCTCCTCCTGCCTGTAACCATCGACTGCGACGGAAGGGGACAACCTGCGATCGCGCAGAGGCTTCAGAGCGGCTAGGTGACTGTAGAGTAGCGGCGGGACGCTCAGCAGCCTGCGCTGGTATAGCCGTGAGCGATGATGTGTCGTCTGGCTCGGCGGCTAACCGTTGGAACAATCGTTCTTTCAAGTCTTCTGCCATCGGCACCATCGGCGTTGCATACGGGAGTGCATTCACCGTTGCCTGGTGTTCTGCTAATTCAGCCGCCAATTCTGGATTTTCCAGCACTTGCGCCTCAACCCAGCGACGTTCCTCATCGTCGAGCAGGTTGAGGGCATAGAGCGGAGCCAGTTCACAAAAACAGCGGTCTTCAGCGTTCATCACATTCTACAGGTCTAGATTCCTATCCTAGCTTTGCTCCCAGTTACCCAGCGCCACTCGCAGCTTACTCAAGCCCAGTCGAATGCGCGTTTTAACGGTGCCTAACGAAAGGTTCGTTTGTGCAGCAATTTCTGATTGGGTCAGTCCTTTGTAATATGCCAACTCGATCGCCTGACGTTGCTCTGGGGGAAGTTGGCTGAGGGCGGCTAACACGCGATCGCGGCGCTCGGCAAGAAGGACGTTTTCAATAGGGTCTACGCCAGGATTTGTGCTTTGGATCTCTGCCAGGTTCTCTGACGCAAGTGTCACCTTAGTTGTCCGCTGCAAACGCCGCAAGCGATCGAGCACTCGGCTACGGGTCATCATAAACAGCCAGCTATCCACCCGTCCTTTGGTACCTTCGTACCGGGCGGCTGTGCGCCACACCTGGGCAAAGACATCCAGGACAACTTCTTCGCTTTCTTCCGCCGATCGCAGGCTTCTAAACGCAACAGAGTAGAGAATGCGGGCATAGCGATCGTACAAGTCTGCTAGCGCTGCCTGATCGTGCTGGGCAACACGAGACAGAAGAGCCGCTTCATGAGAGGGTGGTTCGATCGCCATTCAGCCAGTAATGACAGCAGCAGGGCTTGGACGTTTGGCAGGGGGGTGCGTCACGCAGAAACAAGCATGATGCCATTTAACCACAGTCCGCAAAGTACACGTCAGCCCTTGCTGCCAAAAACCTTACCAAAAATCTTACCGAAAGAAGCTGGAACCACTGTGCGTAATTCTGGGCTGATACACGCGATCGCGCATTCGTCTTGCCTTGAGCTTTGCCTGCCAATCCCGAATCGCCATCGCCGATCGCACCATTGGCGGCACATAGGCATCAGCATCCTTCTCATCTGAAGCGGCAGAGGGAAAGGGCTTGGGCTTGATATTCATGCAGTGCACAAGGTTGTCAAAGTAGGGTTCTAGCTCCAGTGCTCGTAGCACTTCATCAACCGACTGATAACGCTCCTGCGGCGATACTTTTAGCATCTTGCTCAACACCGTGCCAAAATGCTCGCTCACCGACACATACTCACCCCAACGCACATCTCCCGTCAGAAACTCGTAGTCAAACTCTAACGGTGGTTTACCTGACAGCAAGTATAGACAGGTAATCCCCAGGGCATAAATGTCACTGGCGTACATGGGGCGAGACGCCAGTTGCTCTGGGGGCGCAAACCCAACCGTGCCCACAAATTGAGTGGAGGTAGCTTTACCGCTGGAATCGCTGACTTGCGTGATTTGCTCTTTGACGGCACCAAAATCAATCAGCACCAACCGCCCATCATCCCGGCAACGAATCAGGTTTGGCGGTTTGATATCGCGATGAATCACACGATGACGATGGACGTACTGAAGCAGGGGCAGAAACTCCTTCAAGAATTGCTTCACTCCAGTTTCAGAAAACGGACCATACCGCTTAATGACCTTGGTGAGCGTATGTCCTCGAACGTATTCTTGCACCAGATAGAATTCGCCCGCCGACTCAAAGTAGTTCAGTAGTTGGGGAATTTGAGCGTGGCTGCCCAGTTTGCTCAGCGTAGCGGCTTCCTGCTCGAAGCGCTTGCGAGCTTGCTGTAACGCTGCGGCATCGTTCACTTTGGGGCAAAGCTGCTTAATGACGCAAAGCGGCTGACCCGGAAGCGACACATCTCGCGCTAAAAAGGTGATACCAAAACCACCCCGACCAAGAACTTTGAGAATTTCGTAGCGATCGCGAAAGCGCTGCCCCGACCCACAGAGTTGCCCCAAATGAGTCTGACCACGCACATCGGCACGAAAGTTGGAGAGATCAGTCACCGAACGATTCATCAAACCAGGTAATTGCGAAGAGTGCGATCGAAGCGAGGAAGTTACCTTTAAACCGACAACGATAGATGCAGTACCAGCCAGACAAACCCTCAATCACCTGGCGCTTGAGTTATGACCAGTCAGACGATGTTATCAGTACGGAGGGGCAACACCATCTGCTTTTAGTGTAAGAACAAACCAGACCCGATCGACGAAATCTTTAAATCTAGCGTTTGAAGTCTAGGGCGTGTCATCAATTAGCTCCGAAACCTTGCAATATCAGCAGTGTCACGCCCGTCCCACCACACCAGGCTAGGGGCTGGAACCCTTGCTGCAAGCAATGTGTAGTCGTAATTGATGACAGCCCCTAGAGGGGTCTGGAACCATTGCCCCAAAAATCGGTGATGTCAAAGCCACGATCGCTCAGCATTTGTCGGAGTAGGGGAAGGCTCAGACCAATCACATTTGTATGACAGCCTTCTAGCTTCTCGACAAACGCACCACCTTTCCCTTCCAGCGCAAAGCTGCCCGCACAATACATGGGTTCCCCTGTAGCGACATATGCCGCAATCTGGCGATCGCTTACGGAGGCAAAGTGGACATGAGTGACCTGGCAGCGGACGAGGGGCGGTGGGGCGGGATGGGGAGAATAGGGTGTGGGGTGTGGGGTGTAGGGTGTGGGGCGCACAACGAGCAGGGCATGTCCGGTGTAGAGTTGACCGACTTGACCGCGCATGGTTTGCCAGCGGGCGATCGCTTCTTCAGGACTGGCGGGCTTGCCGTGAATTTCGCCATTCACCGCTAAAACCGAATCACAGCCTAAGATCAACCGTGTGGCAGAAGTAGGCTGATCGAGTTGGGCGGCAATAGCTGACGCTTTACTCAGGGCTAACGTTTGGACAAGCGCCGCTGGGTCATCAAGTTGCACCTGGGATTCGTCGAAGTCACTGGGGCGGACGATCGGCTCAATCCCCACACTTCGCAGCAGCCGTAGCCGTGCAGTCGAAGCAGAGGCAAGGATAAATTGTGGGATGCCCATGAGAAAAATTGAGAAAGTTTTAAGTTTCGAGTTTCGAGTTTTTGATTGCAGACCCACTCAAACAACCAACAACTAACAACCAAAAACTTCTTTTGCTTTCCACTGCCAAATCAATCGACCGAGAAGGATTTCACACTCTTTTCCAGCAACGGCTGCACCTTTGCCCACCGGTCTTCTGGGGTAGAGGCGTTGAAGGTGTAGAGTTTGCCTCGGCTGACGGCAACGCTGGCGAGATTGTGGCGTTCTCGATCGCCCACTTTCACCGCATACTCCAGCAGGTAATACAGCTTGTCGCCTACGGTACGAGCTTCAGCGTTGACCAATTCGGCTTTGCGACCAGAATCAGGGGGAGCGATCGCGCTCTTGCCTAGCTGATAGCCCACTTCACCGGGGCTACCCAAATCAGCCAGTGTTTTGTTGCCCGAAACGGGGTTAATGACCACGCTCACATTTTCGGTCTGCTCAATAATGTCGTGAAAGACTACATCGGGTCCATCGGTGACGCTCACGGGCAGCCAGCCATTGGGATACAAAAACTTGTAGCCGTCCAGACTATCAAAATAGGGCTTTAAGCCGCTGGTGGGGGTGACGCATCCTTGCAGGCTCAGGCTCATTACCACTAAAACTATTGCCAGTATCCGTTTAAGCATTGCTCTCATTTCCTTAGCCGTCTTTGCAAGCAGCACTGCGATCGCCCTGTGCCAACTTGCATATTCTCTCATTCCTGTGACGCTTTGTTACGCTGCTTTCTTCCCCTCAAGGGAGGGAACTTTCCACCAATTTTGAGCGTGGTGTCGTAAAACAGCGCAAAAACTTTGTTACGCTGCTTTCTTCCCCTCAAGGGAGGGAACTTTCCACCAATTTTGAGCGTGGTGTCGTAAAACAGCGCAAAAACGTACACTATAAGGTTGCACGGTTTCTGCATGATCGCCGTTTTTGCGTGCGATCGTTGTTAAACAAACCTTGTCTCCACGCGTTGGCGATCCTGATTTCGCTAGAATGCGGCTGGATACTAAGCCAGTAAGCAAACGTCAGGCAGAACCTACGCCTGAGAGCCAGAACGAATAGAGAGCTAGCCTTGTTGCGTCAAGCGTTGTTAGCCCTGGTAATGATGCTCTCGTAGCAAAGCTCAGTTCACGACCTAAGCCAGTTGGAATGGATGTTCCCGTGAGTGTAATGCAGTTAAATAGTCCACCCAGTCAGTCAACGCCCTTGATTCTTGATAGTTTGCCGAATCCGTCGCTGGCAGATGAGATGTGCCCTCGTCGTGCAAGGTTAGAAATCGATTTGATGCTGCTGGCGATCGAGGCGCTGGACTTGAGCGGGTCAGAAGCCATTCTGGTCATGGCGAATGAGTTAGAACTTCAGAGCCTGATCAAAAATCGGGTGTCGCTTTGGCGGTTACGCAGCACCAACCCACTCCGGCGGTACAGTCAGCGTCGCCCTCTGACGTTGACCGAAGCAAAGGCATTGGTGCTTGTAGGGTGCTACTTGGCGCGTCGCCTCACCGTGTTAATTCGGCAGTTGTTGCTGGCATACCAACAACTGAGTGAAAAGGAGCTATCGATGGAACACCACTTTCGGCTGAGTGATTATCTAGAGCGGTTTCGTGCCCACTTTCGATCGCGCATGAACCCCAAACGAGCCGTCGTTGCTGCCTACAACTCAGACGAAAAGCTGGATGAACTGGCACTTAACCTGCTGACCCAACTGCTGTTCTGCACAGGCACCTATGGTATGCAGCGATTTTGGGCGAGCCTGTTTGACGGAGAAGTGGCATGAGTATTCAACGTCAATATAGTTTGCCAAACTGTACGATCGTTCTGGAGGGATGGGGCGATACTGTCGTCACCAGCCAGACCGAAGCACGTCCCCTCATGTCTCAACTGATGAGTGCTGAGTGTCATCTGGTGGGCGAAGAAAAGCCGCTGACAGGTGGACGCGAGTTTTTTGAAAGCTTGACCAACGCCGTCAGTCTTTACGCGCAGGAGTTGTTGAGCGGTGTGCGTGCTTCTAAAGCGCCTCATACGTCAGCGCAACTGGTGCAGCTAGAACGGTTGGATGCAACCCATCACCGCTTGAGTGTTCGCCCTCCCGATGCCGATCCAGGCTCTGGCATTGCGACTCATTTGACTCGCCAGGTTGACCTCACAACCGTGCAACTGTTTGACCTGGTGGAGGCGATCGACCAATTTTTTGCCGATACGCAAACGCTGCCAGATCTAGCCCTCAAGGTTACGCCCCTTGCCAAACGCTACGTTCGCAGCAGTGAGCCAATGGCAAAGCAAGCTGTGCCCGCGATGATCGGCGCGTCTGGTCTGGCACTGGCGGCGATCGCATTCTTCTTCATTCCCACGCCCCAGGTGCGCCAACCGAATGATCTGGTGCCCAAAGCCAGCACAACCTCCAGCACCACGGGTACGCCTTCACCGTCTGCCAGTCCTCCCACACCGATCGCCAGTGGGTCATCGCCCAGTCCGAGCGCCAGCGCTTCCCCAAACACTCCTAGCCCTTCTCCAACCGCAACCCAGCCCGACTTGACGAAGCTAGAATCTACTTTGACGGCGGCTCCCGGTATTACCGATCCTGCTCAAATTCAAACTTTGCAGAAGCAGCTTACCAGCCAGCTTGAACAGGCATGGAAAAATCGCGCTGCCGTCAAGCAAGACCTGGTGTATCGCGTTGGTGTGGTGAAAGATGGGGCTGTAGTGGGTTATAAACCCATCAATTCTGTGGCGTTGAATGGTGCGAGCCAAACGCCCCTGCCTGGTTTGCTATACATTCCAGCCACAGGATCGCAGCCTACAACCGAGCCGATCGCTCAGTACAAGGTAGTCTTTACCTCTACCGGCAGTGTGAACGTATCCCCCTGGCAAGAAGCGACGGCAAGCCCCCTTACAGGCATTACCGAAATTACTGATCCAGCTCAGATTACGGTGCTTCAGCCCAAGCTCTATGACCAGATTGACAAAGCCTGGAAAGACAAGCCAACCTTTAAGAAAGACCTGGTATTTCGAGTGCGGGTGAAGCAAGACGGCACGATCGTGGACTACAAGCCAGAGGATCAAAACGCCGCCGACTACGTAAAAGAAATCCCCTTAGCGAATCTTGGCAAGCTTGCGGCAGAGGGTGATGGGGACGCAACACAAGATCCCCTCGCTCTGTTCAAAGTGGTCTTTAAGCCCGATGGCAAACTCGAAATTAGCCCCTGGCGTGGACAGAAGAATTAGCGACGTGGTTTGTGTCAAACAAAGCGCCTATGTGTGGCATTGGCGCACCAGAACAGATGCTTCAAGCAGGTTGGTTTCACGTTTGAAGGTTTTCTAGCCAAGCCTCCAGTTCGGCAAGGGTGGAGAAGTGCAGTAGCGCGATCGCCAGTGTTTCTAGTTGGGGCAGGCTTAATTGAGCGAGGCGATCGTGGATAGCGATCGGTAATGAACCAAGGCGTTGTTCTAGCAGGAGGAGAATCAGCGATCGCTGTCCTTCCTGTCGCCCCTCCTGCCGTCCTTGGTGGATGCCTCGCTCGAAACCAATTTCTTCGACGCTGGTAATGTAGGGCACTTTGCGTTCCTCCTCGTAAGCCTTCAACTCCTGCCAGAATGACTGCTTCAACCCTTCTGGCAAGATCATAACCCAATCGATAAACTTGAACAGGTTTAGCACGTCTCGACGGCTATAGCCTGCCTCGTACAAGCGCCGAATCAGGCTGAGCTTCCACTCCTTGCGACGGGTTGGATAGCGTTGTCTTTTGCGTGTACGCTCACTGATATGAACATTATCTTTTTTGGCACGCCTGCGTTTGCTGTACCGAGCTTAGAGCGCTTGCTGGCTCACCCGGATTTCAACGTGTTGGCGATCGTCACGCAACCGGATAAGCGGCGCGGGCGCGGGAATGAACTCATCCCGTCGCCTGTGAAAGCGATCGCTCAGGCGCACCAACTCCCCGTGTATCAGCCAAAGAGTATCAAAAAGGATGAGGAGACGCTTACTAAGCTCCGCACGGCTCAGGCAGATGCCTTTGTAGTCGTGGCTTATGGGCAAATTCTCTCACAGGTAATACTGGATATGCCGCGCCTTGGCTGTGTCAATGCCCACGGCTCTCTATTGCCGAAATATCGCGGTGCGGCTCCCATCCAGTGGAGTCTCTATCACGGTGAAGTCGCGACGGGCATCACCACGATGCGAATGGATGCGGGGATGGATACAGGTCCCATGCTGCTTACGGCATGTACTCCGATCGCGCTAATGGACAACTTCGATGACCTGGCAGCACGTTTAGCCCCGATCGGAGCCGATCTGCTGATCGAAACCTTGCTACAGCTCAACCAGCAAACTCTACAGCCAGCGCCACAGGATGATACTCAAGCGACGTATGCACCTCTGATCAAAAAAGAAGACTATCGGCTGGATTGGTCTCGTCGCGCGATCGAGTTGCACAATCAGGTGCGGGGCTTTTTCCCAGCCTGTAACACTACCTTTCGGGGGGATGCCCTCAAAATTATGGCGACGGCACCGCTTCTAACAGCCTATGACGCTCAACTGCCGCCTGTGTTGAGCGCGATCGCCCAGCACTGGTCAACCACAACACAAACTGCCCAACCGGGCGAAGTAGTCGGTGTTGCGAAAGGAGACGGTGCGATCGTGCAAACGGGCGAGGGGCTGCTGCTGTTGCGGAGCGTTCAACTTCCTGGTAAACGCCCTCAATCGGGTTGGGATTTTGCCAACGGCACACGGTTAGCAGTCAGTGAAGTGCTGGGGATCAGCGCGGTTTAGTTGCCTGCAAGAGTGGGCATACTGAAGCAGCGGGTGTGATATAAATGTGTAGGTTTGTTGCTAAATCACCATTTAGATAGATGCATCCTGCGATCGAGCCTGTGTCTGTTCAATCTGGCTGCTCATGATTCCTTTACTGGAAAACTAGCACCTGCTCACTGCTCCTCAGTAGCAGGTTTTTTCATAGGCATTTACGCCAGTGACCGGACTCAAGCGAACTCAAACAATCTGTATCCGGAGAGAACAATTAATTCATGACTGCGACAGTAAGCCCCAATCACCTGACATTCACGCCCTTGAATGCCAATCTGCGCCTAAAGGACATTCTGAAAACGTTGCCGAAAGAATGCTTTCAGAAGGATAGGAGAAAAGCCTGGACGGCGGTTTTAATCAACGTCTTCATGGTTGGCTTGGGTTACGCTAGCATTGCGATCGCGCCCTGGTTTCTGCTGCCGATCGCCTGGATCTTTACAGGCACGGCGCTAACAGGTTTTTTTGTCATTAGCCACGACTGCGGGCATCGATCGTTTGCAAAACGGCGCTGGGTGAATGATCTGGTCGGGCATCTGTTTATGCTGCCGTTGATCTATCCCTTTCACAGTTGGCGGCTTTTGCATGATAAGCACCACAACCACACCAACAAGATGGATGTGGACAATGCATGGCAGCCGTTTCGCCCCGAACTCTACGCTGGGATGCCCAAAGTCGTCCAGCAAGCGTATCAAGGGATGCGAGGACGGCTCTGGTGGCTTGCCTCGATCGTGCATTGGGCAATTATGCACTTTGACCCGTCTAGAGTAGAAGCGAAAGACCGGAACAAGGTGAGATTATCGGTTGCCGTCGTCGTTGGCTTTGCCGCGATCGCCTTTCCACTGATGTTTGCCACACTGGGCATTGGCGGCGTTGTTAAATTCTGGCTGCTGCCCTGGTTGGTCTATCACTTCTGGATGAGCACCTTTACGCTGGTACATCACACCGCTCCAGACATTGATTTCCAGGAGCCAGAGCAATGGCACGCCGCGAGAGCACAACTGGCTGGTACAGTTCACTGCGACTACCCCATGTGGGTCGAGCAGCTATGTCATCACATCAATGTCCATGTTCCCCATCACCTTTCTACCGCAATTCCCTCGTACAACCTGCGGATGGCGCACGAAAGCCTGCGAGAGCATTGGGGTGCTTATCTTTACGAATGCCGCTTTTCCTGGTCGTTGATGAAGGAAATCACCGATCAGTGCCACCTGTACCATGCAGAAGACTGCTATTTGTCGTTCAAAGACTACCATCGGCAGCCGTAGCCAGACTTAAGTAGAGGCAGAGTAGACGGAGCAAAGGGGTATGCAGTTGTGTGCCCCTTGCTCAACCTGGAGTGAGCCAATGCTCACAGCCAACAAATTCTTACAGTCAAACCGGGGCAGGCTCAAGCAAGATAGATTAATTTTCGAGCAAGGTGAATCATTCTGGCAGAGTGGCGTTATCCTGAGGCTAGTCTCGGCGACAGGAAGAATCAGGAATGCACCCACGATCGCTCATCAGTCTCGGAAGCCTGCTCGTGTTAACGGCTTGCTCTCAAGCCCCACAGAATGAACAGACTGCTGTGCCATCTCCTGCAAATGGTGGGACAGCACCCGTAGCCGTCGCCCAAAATTTTCCGAAGCCCGTTGTGAGTCCGGCGGCGGTGCTGCCAGTACCCACAGTGCCGGGGTTGATTACGCCAACGAATGCCCGGATGAGGGTTCCGACGATCGTGACGGGGCGCACCGATCCCTTTGCAGCCGTTTCGACGGCACCCCTGAGAATTGCGACCGCAACAGCCAAGCCCGCCGTATCCCTGCCCAGCCCTCTACCCGCGACCAGACAGAGTCAACTGCCAACCTTTAACCCTTTGCCAGTGGCACCCGCTCCGGTAAATCTGACTCCCCTACCGCCAGCGTTGCCACCGTTGCCAGTTTCTCAAACCACCAGTGCGGACGCGATCGAGATCAGCGGTGTCATCAAAGTGGGTGGTCGGTGGAGCGTGATTGTGAAAGAGCCAGAGGCACAGACCAGTCGCTATGTCCACGCGGGTGCCTATCTGTCGAATGGGCAAGTCCTGGTCAAGCGCATCGTTGCGAACGCGGGTTCTGACCCGATCGTGATTTTGCAGCAGAATGGAAGGGAGATTACGCGAACGATCGGCGGCAGCGCTCGTCTTGCCAGCAAATAGCTTTGGTTTGATCCCCTAACAAAATCATTTAACGGCAAGCATCGACGCTTACATTTTTGGCTTTTTGCGTCTAGTGGTTCACGTTTCTCTTCATCATCCTTTCGTGGAGCCGTCCGATGACAGGATTAAGCAGTCAACGTGATTTTGAAGACGATCGCAAGCGAACTACCCGCTCGCAGCGCGAACCTCAGTGGGGCAGCGATCGACGTAGCCTAAACTATCAGGAAACCTATATTTGTCCCGTGTGCCGTCATGGGCAAATTACCGCTTTAACGCTGATGGATGCCTTTGCCTGCGATTTCTGTCGGCATATTTTTACCGCCAATTTGCCGGAGCAGTCCATTCATGTGGAAGATAGCTCCCAGCCGATGACCTGGCGCTGGAACGGGCTGAACTGGAAAGCTGCTAACCAACTGGATGTAGATCTCACCATTGTGGTTTGGCTGGTGGGTCTAGCCCTGGTGTTTCTGCCGCCTGCGTTGATCTGGCTGTCTTCCCACACCTTTCCACCAATGGAGGGTAGCACCTGGGAATGGTTTCCTACCGTATGGATCAGTCTGACGTTTTTGACGCATTTTACCTTTGTTGCCTGGTTGCTTGCCGAACACTATCAGGTGCCCTTTTACGTCACCTGTAAGATCAGACTCCGCAACGCGTTGGGTAGACGGTAAAGCCCTGGACGCAGTAATCCTGGTATCGATGCATCCCCTTTTTGAACGATCGCGATTGGAAACGCGATCGCCTTACTCTTCAGGATGCAACAGTCTCTCAGCCGTGATTGCCAGTGCTGGAAACAGAGGCGACACGATGCTTTCCTGTGCTCTAAAAACCGATTCTTGATAAATGCCATTCACTAAGGTCAGCACCATGACAAACTGCTGCTCTGGATCAAGCAACCAGTATTCTGGGATGCCCCGCGCCCGATACTGAGCGCGTTTCTCTTCGTAATCACGCTCACTTTCCTCTCTACTTCGGTTGCTTCACCGGAGCCAGCACCCAAAGAGAATCGACTCTCTGCGCCTCAGCCGTGGCGGAATTGGAGTAACTGACGCTGCGAACGGAGCCAGCAATCCGTTGAAATTCCTGCACAAACACCGATTCAGTGGTGGAAAGAGATGGCAAGATCAGGTTGTAGAAGAACGACAGCGTTGCGCCCATATTGACGTAAAAGTAGCCATCGTTCGGGATGGGAAAACTGGTCGTCGCTGTCTGAAACGTGTAGTTAAGGTGCAGCGGCAGATAGGGCTTGGGCGTTAAATCTGCCATTGGTTGCGCCCCAGTTGTAATCACCAGGGTCTTTGCATCGACCCAACCGTGAGACAGAAAGCTAATCATCTTCCCCTTATCTTTGGTTTCCCAACTGACGATCGGCTGTCCTTTCAACTGTTTCGGGACGATCGCTACTTCACCCTTCGCCTCTTTTTTGATAAATTGATCCAGCTTTTTCAACGCGGCTTCTGCGGCGGGGCGATCGCTGGTTTGCACAATCAAGCCCACCCCCAGATTGAGTTTGGGGTAGATATAGTTCAAGAACCCTCCCCGTGTGGGAAAGAAAAAGAACGCATATTCTCCATCCATCCAGGGAATGATATCTTTCTCCGGATCAAGCCCTGTCGCCGTCCGAAAGCCATTCCGCAAGCTAGTGATCGCAATCTGGCTAGCCAAGTCATCCTGGGCAGAGTCGAGTGAGTTTTTCCATTGCTGCTTAAAGTTTCGGCTGCTGGCAGAGAGATAGGTTGCCGACGGTAGCCGACTCAAGATCTGGTTTGCATCGGGAACAACACGCGTTGCCATCTGAGGCTGAGGGGTCGTGTAGTAGAAATTTACCTGACTGTGAATGCCTTCAGGTGCCAGCCAGATACGACTATCCACCGTGCTGTAAAGCTTGGTTAGCGCCGTCAGTTGGCTTTCGCTCATGGGTGGCAGACCAAACTCGGCGGTCGAAGGTGAATTTTTGGTGAGCGCCCACAAGAACTTAGCGATCGCGCTCACCTCACCATAGCTGGTCACGAGCGATCGTCCCGCTTGAGGATGCTGCAACGTGCGCTGAAACAACGGACTTTGCGACAATGGCTCTCGCTCAGAACGGGCATCAATCAAATCTTCCAGCGTCTCCACCTGGGCAGCAACGGCAAGATTACCGGGCAGGAGTGCGATCGCCAATCCCTTGGGTTGTTGAGGCTTTGCCGGACTGGGTTCCGGCGCAGGCGCGGGAGGTTCACCTGGTACAGGTGGTGGCGGTGGAAAGACCTTCGGCTTCACGGCTCCTACCACTGGCTCCTCTAAGAAGCGGCTGATCGCATTCCAGGGCAACGGACGCTGAGCAGACGGTGAGAGAGCAGGAACGCGGCGTTGAGTTGTGGCATCAGGTTCTACAACTGGAGGGGTTTGCTCAGCCGGTGCAGACCATTGCAGTAACGTCACGCCCTTGTACTCGCGCTCAATGTCAGGCTTGCTCCGCGTAGCCTTTAGCTTACGCAAGAAATCATCGAAGCGATCGGGCTTTGTAATGGGTACGAGCAAAACCGCACTGCTATCAAACGTCTGTAGCACTGAACTGGCGATCGATCCGGCTGTGGGCACTAACGCGATCGCCACCTGATCGCCAAGCCAGGGTTGAATATCCTGCGTAAAGTCGATCACACTTGGCAGAAAGGGCACCTGAAACGGTACTCGCAGCGACTCTGGCAATGGGTTAAAGCGATCGACCTCTGCCCAAGCAGCGGGCGTAACATTTACCAGCACCACACCAGGAGTATTGGCTGGCAGTACCGTCGTGACAGCAGGTGGAGCGGGCTGAGGGACAGGTACCGCACGGGCAATGACATGACCAGATAGTACTGCCACAGCGACTGACAATGAAACAGCAGCAAAACGCAACAACGCTTTCTCCTCCAACCGTTCTTTGATTAATGGTTCACTAAAATTGATTGATTAGTTCACTTAATAGTGAGGATCATCTACCAGACCGACGATCCAACCCTTGAAAATTCTGCTCAATGCACTCAGGTTTAGGAGACTGAAGCCAAGGCTTCAACTCATAGCAATGCGATCGCAGACTGAACCGCTCAGGCAACCCTAGCCTATTTTGCTACGACTGCCAAGATTCGCTTTGAAGGAGGGGAGATCGCACCGCTTGAGAAGTCGTGTCGCGATTGCAAAATTAACCACACGTTGCGCGATCGCTCCTCTCCCACGATCAGCTTTATAGTCCCTGGCTCTGACAATTATTGAAACTAAATATCAATAGAACTGAATAACTTTGGCAGCCAAACGACGCACTAGAATCATCAGTCTCTTTGCCTTAGGGTCGCAGATTCAATGACACCGACATTTCACCGCAGTGCAGCGACCGGAACAAAGCAACCGGAACCATGAAGCCTCATCCCCTAAAAAACCTGATGCCTTGACGATTTCCGTGCCAATCTGGTCTTTACCAGCAACTTAACGCCTTCGCGCACAGAAACTCTTAAGACTTACGCATTTTGACTAAAACCTCGAAAACCTCGGAGGCTTAACCCGCTAGGGAACGAGAACAAAATAAAACCGATCATTCTGTAGGGGCTTAGCATACCCTACGGAAAGCAAGCTACGGCAGGTATGCTTTCGGTTACGGCAGAGGTTTTTGCCCAAATGCTAGAGGCTGTCATCAATTACTACTACACATTGCTTGCAGTAAGGGTTCCAGCCTCTAGCCTGGTGTACTGGAACGGGCGTGACACTGCTGATATTGCAAGGTTTCGGAGCTAATTGATGACACGCCCTAAGCCCTTACACTTGGCTTTGCCGATGTTATTTAATCCACGATCTCGGGTGAGTCAATGCCCGCTCCTTGATGGAGACCTCCGGGGTCTGCGTAGTCTATCTTCTTCAAGGCTTATTGATAAATAGTCTCAATAGCTGTGATAGGATAAGCCAGTTCTCATCGAAGCAGAGATTCAGATCCTCATGTCCCCTTCATTTGATGTCCTGTGGCTGAATGCCAGCCCTAGCTTGAAACACTTTGACCGACCATTGCTCCAGGCTTTAGCGCTGCATTTGACCGTGGCGCAGTGGGAATACAAGCAGTCTCCTGATGAAGCCAGTTCTCTCGATACAGCCGTGGTGTTGCTGCACGATTATTTGAAACGTCTGCCCCATCCCATTCATCTGGCAGGTCACGGCATCAGTGGGGTGTTGGGGTTGATGTATGCCCGCCGCTATCCTGAACGGGTGCGATCGCTCACCCTCTTAGCCGTTGCAGCCCAGCCTGCAATTACCTGGCAAACGCATTATTATGTCCAGCGTCAGCTTATTGCCTGTAGCCGTCAGCAATTGCTCGCCTGTACCGCCCGTAGCCTTTTTGGTCGCCAGATGCCCTACGCTGTCAAACCGTTAGTGGCATCGCTGCGCCGTGACCTGGAAGAGGCTCCTTCGCCGCACTCCTTATTTAAGCTGGAAACCCTGCCCAAAGGTGGCGTGACGATGCCATTACTGATCTGCGGGAGCAAGAACGACCCAGTGGTTCATCCGCCCGCCCTTCAAGAATGGTTGTCGTATTTCAAGGCAGACGACACGCTCTGGCAGTGCCCGGATGGTCATCACTTCTTTCATTACTTTCAGGCTCAGTCAGTTGCAGAGCAGCTCTTGCGGTTTTGGCGCTGCCTGGAGGCTCAACAGATTACTACGCGCCGATGCCATCTCTCTACCAATCTTTAGCTGCCTTGTAGTGGTTTTGTCCTGTGACAGAAAAAGGCGTTGCATAGGGGCGGGTAGCACCCAGGCACATTACTGTGCGATCGTCACTGTGCGATCGGTCTCGCCTGTTGGCTTGCCAACCCTGACAGCAGCAACCTGATTGGGGCTAATCATGATGCCTCTATGCAACGCTGTTGGAAGGGAGTTTAGACTCATACGAATGATGATACTATTGAAATGCATAGGTGAAACTCATGCTTTCTTCTCCAAAAGATAGACACAAGTCTATGATTAGTTTGCGAGGCACTCTGCTTGAAGAATGCAACACTCCATCAGCTAAAGGTATTCGAGGCGGTTGCACGTCACAGCAGCTTTACGCGTGCGGCTGAAGAGCTTTTTTTGACCCAGCCAACGGTTTCAATGCAGGTGAAGCAACTGTCGAAATCGGTTGGCTTGCCGCTGTTTGAGCAAGTTGGTAAGCGGCTCTACCTGACTGCCGCCGGGAAGGAGCTTTACATTACCTGCCGGGATGTTTTTTCGCGTCTGTCACGGTTTGACATCGCGATCGCCGACTTGAAAGGACTCAAGCAAGGAGCGCTCCGGTTAGCCGTTGTCACTACGGCAAAATATGTGGTGCCTCGCTTGTTAGGACCGTTTTGTCAGCGGTATCCCGGCGTGGACGTGTCGCTTACGGTGAATAACCACGAATGGGTGTTGGGTAGTTTGGCTGATAACCGCGATGACCTCTACATCCTGAGCCAATTACCTGAAGACATGGATGTCAACGTGCATCCCTTTCTCGAAAATCCGCTGGTGGTCTTAGCGCAACGAAACCATCCCCTAGCCCGCGAGCGCAATATTCCACTCAAGCGGCTGGCAGAAGAACCCTTCATCATGCGGGAACCCGGATCAGGCACACGAAAAGCTGTCCAGCGGCTTTTTGAGGAAAACGCCCTGGAACTCAAGGTGAAGCTCGATCTGGGCAGCAATGAAGCGATCAAACAGGCGATCGCGGGTGGACTTGGCATCTCGGTGCTGTCGCTCCACACACTCGCGCTGGAAGGGCACAATAGTCATCTAACCATTCTGGATGTCGAAGGCTTTCCGATCGAACGCTACTGGTATGTCATCTACCCCTCTGGCAAACAGCTCTCTGTCATTGCCCGCACGTTTCACGACTATCTGCTGAATGAAGGCAAAAGCGTTGCCGAGCAGACTGCCTTTCAAGGCGTGTTTAGCAAGGGACTTAAACCAGAGGGACATGACGAGTAGAGTGTTTCTTTGTCAAACCTTCTCCTCTGCCAAACCTTCTCTCACAGTGGAGCCACCTAAATTTGATACTGTGGTGAAGGGTTGCCATGCAAGCACACAATGGCTGTTACAGGTATGGATGCGGGACAAAGCAGCGCGATCGAGCGGCAGAACGAGATTTTTATCTCCTACTCCCGTAAAGATAAAGAATTTGTCCAGACGCTCAGCCGATCGCTCAAACAACTGGGTTATAACCTCTGGGTTGATTGGGAAGACATTCAGCCGACCGAAGACTGGTGGGCAGCCATCCAGTCAGGCATCGAAGCCGCCAGCAATTTTATCTTTGTGCTCAGCCCCGATTCGATCGCCTCTAAAGTGTGTGGGCAAGAGCTAGATCATGCCGTAGCAAACCACAAGCGACTGGTGCCGATCGTGCGGCGGGAAGGCTTTGATGTCGCGCTCGTGCACCCCATGCTAGCGACGCATAACTGGCTCTTCTTTCGGGAAACAGACGACCACGATCGCGCCCTCAAAATTCTGACCACTGCGCTCGATACAGATCTGAAGTATGTTCGCGCTCACGCTCGGTTACAAACACGGGCGATCGAATGGGAGCACCGCACCCGCGACGAAAGCCTCTTGCTGCGTGGCAGTGATCTAGAAGAAGCCGAACTTTGGCTCGCCCAAGCCACGGGCAAAAAGCCTGAGCCGACCGAGTTGCAAGGAGCCTTCATCAACACCAGTCGCAAAGCCGAAACCTTGCGGCAGAAAGCGGAAGTGCTCCGTCAGCAGTTTTTGACCGCTGCTGTGAGTGCCTTTTCGATCGTGGCGCTGGGCATGGCAGGCTTTGCCTTTAAGCAAAAAATCAAAGCGGAAGTCGTGGCGCAAAGCTCCGGTGCTCAAAAACTGATGGCTTCAGGGCTGGAGCTAGAGGCATTGGTTGAAGGCTTGCACACCGGACGGCAACTCAAGCAAATTGGCTGGTTTTTGGAACCCAGTACCCAGCTACGCGCCATTACTGCTCTACGGCAGGTTGTGTATGGCATCAAGGCGGAGAACACCTTACAGGGGCACCAGGGGTACGTCATGAGTGCCAGCTTCAGCCCCGATGGTCAAACGATCGCCTCTGCTAGTGCGGACAAAACCATCAAGCTGTGGAGTCAAGAGGGTAAACTGCTTAAAACTCTGACTGGACACAGCGATCGCGTCAACAGCGTTAGCTTTAGCCCCGATGGTCAAACCCTGGTTTCTGCCAGCGATGATCAAACCGTCAGGCTGTGGAGCCTTAAGGGGCAACTTTTGCGATCGCTCAAAGGTCACGGTGCCAGAGTCATGAGTGCCAGCTTTAACCCCAAGAATAACCTCATTGTCTCGTCTGACCAGAAAGGCATCATTAAGCTATGGAATCTGAGCGGCAAGCTGGTGAGAACCTTTAGCACAGAAGGGTTTGCCGTTGTGAGCGTTCAGTTCAGTCCCGACGGTCAGACGCTTGCCACCGCAGAAGGTGATCAGGATGTGCGGCTGCGAAACCTCGACGGTAAGCTACTGAAAACCATGCTCGGCGTTCGCTTTAGCCCCGATGGTAAAACGCTTGCCTCTGCCAGCGAAAGCAACACCATCGGTCATGGTGCAACTGTGGTTGGCGTTCGCTTTAGCCCCGATGGTAAAACGCTTGCCTCTGCCAGCGAGGATGAGACGGTAAAACTGTGGTCGGTCGATCGGGCAGACCCTCAACGCTTTGGACAATTGCTCAAAACGTTCATGGGGCACAGCGATGGAGTCAGAAGCCTGAGTTTTAGCCCTGATGGTACCCTGCTTGCGTCTGCCAGTCTTGATAGCACCATTAACCTGTGGCATCTCAATGGCGAAACTACTAACACCTTTCGAGGGCACAGCAATTGGGTCAACAGCGTGAACTTTAGCCCCGATGGCAAAACGCTGGTGTCTGCCAGTGGCGATCGCACCCTCAAACTCTGGGCGATCGTTCCGCCACCGCTCGTCGCCCTCAATGGACACCAGGATATGGTCAACAGCGTGCGTTTTAGCCCCGATGGTCAAACGATCGCCACGGGCGGCAGTGACAACACCATTAAGCTATGGGATCGCAAGGGCACGGAACGCCTGACCTTAAAGAGCCATCAGAAACGGATTTTGAGCGTTGCTTTTAGTCCCAATAGTCAAACCATCGCCTCTGCCAGCGAAGACAGCACCGTCAAACTCTGGAGCCGCCAAGGTCAACTCCTCAAAACTCTACAAGGACATCAAGGAACCGTCTGGAGCGTTGCTTTCAGTCCCGATGGGCAAACCGTTGCGTCTGCCAGTGAGGATGGGACCATTAAACTTTGGAATCAGGAAGGGCAACTCCTGAAAACGCTAAAAGGGCACAGTGGAGCTGTCCTCAGCGTTGCCTTTAGTCCCGATGGTCGCTTCTTACTGTCTGGTAACGACGATGCTACCGCCCAACTCTGGCAGGTCAACGGAACCTTGCTGAGAACCCTTCAAGGACAAGGCGGACCCGTTGGGACGGTCGCGTTTAGCCCCGATAGTCAAATCTTGGCAACCGGGAGCGATGATGGCACCGTTCAACTCTGGAATCGCGGTGGCGATCGCCTGTTTACCCTCAGAGGGCACGGTGGCTTTGTGATGGGCGTTGCGTTTAGCCCAGAAGGTTCGACGATCGCCACCGCCAGCGCCGACAAAACCGTGCGGCTGTGGAGTATAGATGGACAGCAGTTAGCTACCTTTACCGATCACACCAACTGGGTCAGAAGCGTTAGCTTTAGCCCCGATGGTAAAACCCTTGCCTCTGCCAGTCAGGATGGCACGGTTATTCTGTGGAACCTCAACCTGAATGACTTGATGCAACGAGGCTGCACCTGGCTGCACAACTACCTCACCACAAATCCCAATGTGACTGACCTCGATCGCGCTGTGTGTCGATGATGGGACATCTTCATGAATCGATCGCTGTCTTGCCAAAATGGTCATCGAGTGTGGTGAATGCAAATAAAAGCGCTGGTCTTTAGGATGACAGCAGTATTCATGCCGTTCAATCACATTGTCATACTGTCAGACAGTTGCAGCGTGCGTTGACAAACAGGTTTCTTGTATTACAATTGAATTGTTCAGAATTTGAATCTTTCCAAGCATGAAGGAATGTGAGTAGAGCGGACGAATTAACGAAATACATTGCCATTCTTGCCGACCTGTTTGAGGTGGCACAGGAAAGTTCCAGTGCAGCAGTCAATCTCAATAAGCAGGAATGTCGCGTCATCAATGTCGTGGGGCAGTTCCAACCGTTGATGATGCGTGAGCTTGCTGAACGAGCGAAACTTAGCATCACCAACACGACTGGAATCGTCGATAAGTTAGTGAAAAGAAAGTGTCTGCGCCGCGATCGCTCCGACGAAGACAGGCGCATTGTCAGAATCTGTCTCACGCCCGAAGGAGAGAACATTTACGCTGTGGAAATTGAGAACTATCGGAAGGTTAGTCGAGCCATTCTCAATAGGTTAGATGAACCGGAGCAACAAGAGATGCTGCGGATGATGCGAAAAGTAGCCGTGCATCTCAATCAACAGAAAGCCAACTTACTGAAGCATTTGTAGCCATTCTTTTTTTGGCTATTAACTTCAAAAAATGAATCTTTCAAACTATGAACTTCACAGTCAATCAATACAGGAGAAAAACCATGCACTACGTTGGCAAAACGGCTCTGATCACTGGCGCATCCAGTGGCATCGGAGAAGCCTTTGCTCATGAACTCGCAAACCGAAAAATGAACCTTGTTCTCGTCGCACGTTCAGCAGACAAGCTACAAGCTCTAGCAACTCAGCTTCGCGATCGCTACAGCATCAGTGCTGAAGTTATCACAGCCGATCTCAGCCGTGAAGGAGAAAGCTCACGCATTTATGAAGCGGTGCAAGCCAAACAATGGCATGTTGATATGCTCGTCAATAACGCAGGCTTCAGCACCCACGGAGTGTTCGAGTCGATCGTGCCGGATCAAGACCATCAGCAAGTCATGCTCAATGTGGTTTCTGTCGTTGATTTAACCCATACGTTCATTCCAGAGATGCTGGCAAAGGGTGAAGGCAGCATTATTAACATTGGTTCAACCACCAGTTTTTACCCACTCCCTCGTCAAGCCGTGTACGCCGCCACGAAAGCATTTGTCCTGTCCTTTAGCGAAGCCTTGTGGATTGAGTATCGCAAACGAGGCATTAAAGTCTTGGCGTTATGCCCAGGTGCGACCAACACAAGCTTTTTTGACGCAATGGGGCGTGATGTTGTCGCTGGAAAGCATTCTCCACAAAGGGTCGTTCGGGATGGGCTGTCAGCGTTGGAACGCGATCGGCATTATGTCATTCCCGGTTTCAAAAACTCGCTTGAGTCGAATCTTTTGCCGCGCTTACTGCCTCGTGCTGTGATGGCAACGCTCGTTGACAGTGTCAGTCAACGTGCTTTTAAGTAAATTATCGACAAAGGCAGAAACAATCCGCTTGTATCTGACCTTTTAGGTTTTCGATAAGATCAAGAGGATTCTAATGGCGGGTGAAGCAGAATGTTACGTCTCATGATTGCACTCAGCATTCAGAGCGGCTACAGCTTTTCTTAAATGCCCCTGGTGCTGGCTCAAAAGCTGAGCTCCCTCTGCTTTTCCTAACCCCGTCCAGTGCATGAGCAGCGCTAGCTTCACGTTGCGCCCACTTTGCTCCAGAAGCGGTTCTGCTTCTTCCCGGCTCAGGTCGGTCAGGTCTTGCAGAATGCGGAGGGCACGATCGTGCAACTTTTTGTTCGTCACCGCCACATCGACCATGCGATTGCCGTAGACCTTCCCCAACTGCACCATCACGCCTGTAGACAGAATGTTGAGGGCAAGCTTGGTCACGGTACCTGCCTTGAGGCGCGTCGAGCCAGCCAGAATTTCGGGACCGACCAGCAGGCGAATATCCACATCAACTGCCGCATCAACCTGATCAGCAGGGACGCACGCGATGAAAACAGTCGTCGCTCCTCGTTGACGCGCAGCCTGTAACGCACCATGAACATAGGGGGTCGTACCACCAGCCGTAATACCCACAACGACATCCAGCTTGGTGATCTGCCGATCGTCGATCGCCGCTGCCCCATCGTCAGATCGATCCTCCAACCCTTCAGAACTCCGGACTAATGCTTCAGCACCCCCAGCCAGAATTCCCTGCACCTGCTCTGGGTCAGAACAAAAGGTCGGCGGGCACTCTGCCGCATCCAGCACGCCCAAGCGTCCACTCGTCCCAGCCCCAATGTAAAACAAGCGTCCACCCTGCCGGAGTGCAGCGGCTGTGAGATCAATTGCTTTCGCTAAAGGTTGCCGAGCCTGAGTGATCGCCGCGATCGTGCGTGCGTCTTCCTGATTAAACAGATCAACCAATTCCAGCGTGGTGAGCCGATCAAGATGCTGGCTGTTTGGGTTTGCCTGCTCGGTCAGCAGATGTCCACGCTCGTCTACGTTTGGCATGAGAGGTTAGAAGGGCTAAAGGATATAAGGATAAAGGATAAAGGGGTATCCGGTTTAGCTTTTATCCTTCCTTGAGCCTTCTACAACAGCCCTTCAAGCTTGCGGCGAATGCGTTCTAGCTCCTCATCTGACCCCACTTCTGAGCCTAAACCTGGTTCAGTCTGCTCCTCAGGTGTCGAGTCAATGCGCCAGTTGGTTTCTTCCAGGTTGGCTTCGGGGGGTGCTAGCAAGAGCCGCTCGGCATCTGTTTTGGGAACAAAGCCTGATGGCACAAACTGCCCCTCGTAGCCAGCATCCTTACAAAACTCTTCAATCTCAGCCTTGTCCATCGCTTCAACCGTCGGCACTGGAAAGTCCTGCGCCTCCAACAAGAGCGAGTAGCGAGTGGCATCATCTTCCTGCTCAAAGAGCAGCACCAAATTGCGATCGCCAATCTGGATCGTGTGAATGCCCTCGTTTTCCGTGCCCGCGTTAAAGAGTAAAACAAATACCTGCATGGCTACAGACTTCTACCTGCGATTATTCTTCAATCCTAAGATTAGTGGCTAACGGTCAATTGTTAGCTAGATGACATGTATTAGCCAGACGACATGAGAAGACAAAGGGTGAAAAGCAGAGGCAGACGGCAGCGCAAACTTAACCTGACTTTAACTGTATGCTCAAGTCTCACATCCATCAACTTCGATACCACCTTCATTATCCGTAACCATTCAGTGATAAGCTAAGCAGTGGCAATTTAATCGACAATTTAAGTTCAAGATCGCATTTCGGCATGAAATCGTTCCCGGTATGCGATCGAGGAATGCAGCTATCTAAGTAACCGAGGCTAAATTACAGAGTAGGGCGCGAGCATGGTCACCACGACAGAAAAGACACACATTGGCTACATTACGCAGATCATTGGTCCCGTTCTGGACGTTAAATTTCCGAGTGGCAAACTGCCAGCTATTTATAACGCCTTAACCATCAGCGGCACCAATGCAGCCGGACAAGAAGTCGCCGTCACGGGCGAAGTACAGCAGCTATTGGGCGACGGTCAAGTACGCGCAGTGGCGATGAGTTCCACTGATGGATTGGTTCGGGGCATGGAAGTTGTTGATACGGGCGCACCGATTAGCGTACCCGTTGGTGCAGCGACGCTGGGTCGCATCTTCAACGTCTTGGGCGAACCTGTAGACAATAAGGGTCCTGTAGATTCTAAAGAAACGTCACCCATTCATCGATCGGCACCAAAGCTGACCGATCTAGAAACCACCCCTTCTGTCTTTGAAACTGGCATTAAGGTGATCGACCTGCTCACCCCCTATCGTCGTGGCGGCAAGATTGGCTTGTTTGGTGGTGCTGGCGTGGGCAAAACCGTCATCATGATGGAATTGATCAACAACATTGCGACCAACCACGGTGGCGTTTCGGTGTTTGGCGGTGTGGGTGAGCGCACCCGTGAAGGGAATGACCTTTACAACGAAATGATGGAATCGGGTGTCATCAACAAGGACAATCTCAGCGATTCAAAGATTGCCCTGGTTTACGGTCAAATGAACGAGCCACCAGGAGCCAGAATGCGCGTGGGGCTGTCGGCACTGACGATGGCTGAATACTTCCGGGATGTGAACAAACAAGACGTGTTGCTGTTTATCGACAACATCTTCCGGTTCGTACAAGCAGGTTCTGAAGTATCGGCGCTACTGGGACGGATGCCGTCTGCGGTAGGATACCAGCCCACATTGGGAACTGACGTAGGCGACCTGCAAGAGCGGATTACCTCCACCACGGAAGGTTCCATTACCTCAGTGCAAGCCGTCTACGTGCCTGCGGATGACTTAACTGACCCTGCACCTGCTACCACCTTTGCTCACCTGGACGGTACCACCGTGCTGTCACGCGGCTTGGCATCCAAAGGAATCTATCCAGCGGTTGATCCCCTGGATTCGACCTCCACGATGCTGCAACCCGCGATCGTCGGTGGCGACCATTACGACACTGCACGGGCTGTGCAATCCACCTTGCAGCGCTATAAAGAACTGCAAGACATCATCGCTATCCTCGGTCTGGATGAATTGTCGGAAGACGATCGCTTAATCGTGGCGCGTGCCCGCAAGATTGAGCGCTTTCTCTCCCAGCCCTTTTTTGTGGCTGAAGTCTTTACAGGCTCTCCTGGCAAATACGTCACCCTCGAAAAAACCATCAGCGGCTTCAAGAAAATTCTTGCAGGCGAACTGGATGATCTGCCAGAACAGGCATTTTACCTGGTTGGCGACATTGACGAGGCGATCGCAAAGGGCGAAAAGATGAAGGCAGACAACAAGTAAGCAGTTGTTGGTTGTTAGTTGTTAGACCATTACCAACAACTAACAACCAGACACTCTTTTCGATAAGATCGCTGGCTTTAGGAGTTTTTTATGACGCTGACTGTTCGGGTAGTGGCACCAGACAAAACCATCTGGGACGCTGAGGCTGAAGAAGTCATTCTGCCCAGTACCACCGGGCAACTGGGTATTTTGACGGGACACGCGCCATTGCTGACAGCGCTAGACATTGGCGTGATGCGCGTCCGTGCTGATAAGAATTGGGTGCCGATTGCCTTATTAGGTGGCTTTGCTGAAGTCGAAGACAACGAAGTCACCGTGCTGGTCAACGCTGCTGAACGGGGCGAAACGATCGACAAAGCAACCGCACAAACGGCTTTTAATGAAGCAGAAACTAAGTACAATCAGTCGTTGCAAAGCGACGATCGTTCTGCTCGGATTCAGGCAACGCAGGCATATAAACGTGCCCGTGCGAGACTTCAAGCCGCAGGTGGTGTCGCTTAACGCTGTCGCCCCACAAACATAAAGTAGTGCTTTGTAGACTATCAAAAGGCGATCGTGCTTGCAAAAGGCGATCGCTTTTGCTTGGTGAGACGAGCGATCGCACTGAGAGTGTTGATCGCGGGAGTTTAAGCAGCTACAGGAAAAGGAGATGGCGGCAAAATTCCCTCTGCTTGACAGTATTCTAAATACCCTGCGATCGCCTCTTGAGCGTTCGCGATCGCCTCTTCATAGGTTCTTCCGTAGGTGCAGGGCTGCATCGCAATTGCTGAGAACTCTGGAATTGTCACTAAATAAAGCTGATCCTCGTCTGACCATTGAATCATTAGGCTGTAGCGGTACTTCATTGATCTGACTCCTCAATCGTTCCCAATGCTTGAATCGCCTTTCGCAGCAGTTTCTCTAAATATAACGGCACATCCTCACCATCTTTGAAGGCAATTGTGATGATCAGTGGCAGTTTCGGATGTTTCCAGTTTTGGTGGCTTCCCTTACCGCGCCTTTGCTCAAAACCCAATTTGGTCATTTCGGCTTTGTAGTCCCGGATTTTCCTCGGCATAAATCCCTTGCAGAGCATCCCTGATTTTATCAAGTGATCGCACTTCTTACTGCCAATATGTCCATACCCTTGTACTAAACCTGAAATCGCCCTTTTCCACCGGACGGTCGCTTTTGCTTGGTGAGGCGAGCGATCGCAGTGAGAAGAGCGATACGTGCTTTGCACAGGCTCCGCCAACGCTTAAACTTGAGAACAACGACCGCTGGTTCATCATGAATGTACAGCTTTCAAAGCTTGGAGCCTCACTGGAATGACTAACACGCCTCCAACGGTCAAAATAGCCGAACAATCTAAATTTCAGCAAGCGATCGACCTGGTTGAATCTTTACCAATGGATGACCAGGCAGTATTGGTAAACCTGATTCAGAAACGCCTGCACCAGCAGCGACGAAACCAATTAGTCCAGGAAGTGAAAGCAGCAGAAACAGAATACACACAGGGCAACGCCCATCGAGGTACAGTCGCCGCTCTCATGGCGGAGCTAAACTTCTCCTTCTAACTCTTGGCTCCCACGACGAAGTTTACTAGACATCCACAATCGTTGCTGGCGGTTTCACTTGCACTGGTCGTCATCTCACTCCGCTTCAGAATTTCTTCAAAGTTGGGCACGCCGCAAGCGTAAGATAGGGGAAGCGTGACTGGACTACGGCGATCGTGAAAGCAATTTCCCTTCTTGGCTCCACTGGCTCTATTGGCACTCAAACGCTTGATATCGTTGCTCAGCACCCAGACGAATTTCACATTGTAGGGTTGGCAGCAGGACGTAACGTTGCGCTCTTAGCACAGCAAATTCGTCAGTTTCGCCCCGCGATCGTCGCACTCTGCGAGACAGACTTGCTGCCCGACCTCAAAGCCGCGATCGCCGACCTTGATCCCCAACCAACCCTCCTGGCAGGTGAAGCGGGAGTCATTGAGGTTGCCCGTTGGAGTGAAGCCGATGTGGTCGTTACTGGGATTGTTGGCTGTGCAGGGCTGTTACCCACCATTGCAGCGATCGAAGCAGGGAAAGACATTGCGCTGGCAAACAAAGAAACGCTCATTGCAGGTGCGCCCGTAGTTCTGCCGCTCGTCCAAAAGCATGGCGTGAAACTACTGCCCGCTGATTCTGAACATTCCGCCATCTTTCAATGTCTTCAAGGCGTACCAGAGGGTGGGCTACGTCGCATTCTACTCACAGCGTCTGGAGGAGCATTCCGCGATCTCCCGGTCGAAAAACTAGCACATGTTACGATCGCCGATGCCTTGAAGCACCCCAACTGGTCAATGGGACGCAAGATTACGATCGACTCCGCCACCTTGATGAACAAAGGGCTAGAAGTCATCGAAGCACATTATTTATTCGGAGTAGACTACGACCAGATTGCGATCGTCATCCATCCCCAAAGCATCATCCATTCGCTCATCGAACTGCAAGATACGTCCGTGCTGGCACAACTGGGCTGGGCAGATATGCGCCTACCGCTCCTCTATGCCCTGTCCTACCCCGAACGCATCGCAACCAACTGGGAACCACTTGATCTGGTGAAAGCCGGGACGCTCACCTTCCGCGAACCCGACCATCAAAAGTATCCATGTATGCAGCTAGCCTATGCCGCTGGACGGGCGGGTGGCTGTATGCCTGCTGTGCTCAATGCCGCCAATGAGCAGGCAGTCGCCCTATTCCTGGAGGAAAGAATTCATTTTCTGGAGATTCCACGGCTGATTGAACGGGTGTGCGATCGCTACCAGAGCCGCAACCGTCTTGATCCCAGTCTGGCTGACATCATCGCTGCCGATCACTGGGCGCGGCAGGAACTACTGACCGCGAGTCAAACACCAGCGCCTGCAATCATTTCAAGTCGTTAACATTCAAGCTACTGGCAGTCTCCACCTTAAATCTCCGATAGCTTCACAAGCGCCTCTTTCACCGCAGGCGGCAGTTGGCGCATGATTTTACCCTTGTCACGATCGACCGCCACCAGTGCTACACGAGCTGTGACAAAAAGGTCTTGCCCATCGGTTGACTGGATTTGGTAATCCCAGTTGACCCGCACACCCTCCATATCTGCCATGCGGGTTCGCACCACGGCAGACATCCCCATTTGAATCGGCTGATGGTAGCGAATCGACAGTTCAACCACTGGCAAATCACAGCCCATCGCCACCAAATCAGCAAACTCAATGCCGATCGAGCGTAGGCACTCCACTCTGGCTTCTTCCATCCAGGTCAGATAAGAGCCATGCCAGACAATGCCTGCGTAGTCAGTGTGGTGGGGCTGCGCCCTGACCAAATACTCAAACCAGTTGCCAGGAGGAACTTGGAGCGAATTTTGAATTGTGCCTGTAGGAGGCAATTGATACTGCTCTGGTTGGTCGTTCGTCATAACGTCGGGAACTGGCGCGATCGCGTCTTTATTTCATTTTATCTCGATCGTTCAGCTACTTAGTTTACGCTAGGGCGCGTTATCAATTAACTTCAAAATCCTGTGGTATTAGCATAATCGCGCCCGCCCCAACACACCAGGCTAGGGGCTGGAACTCTTGCTACAAGCAATGTGTAGTCGTAATTGATGACAGCCCCTAGTTAACTCAGTCTTTTTACTTTAAGCGTTGGCAACTATTTTCCTCTAGCTGTTTTACAGGTTTTCTAGCTGTTTTACATGAATACAAGAGCTACATGGCAGAAGCTTGCGTTGTCGAGCTGTTAACCTCTAACACCTAGCCAGATACAGCGTTTTCCAATTTGCTGAGGTACACCTTACTCCCTTGACTCCTTAACTCCCTGCATGGAGCTGTACTTCACTTGATCGAAAAATGCTGTATTACAAAATGTATCCTTAAGTCGATCGCTAAAACTTTGAGAAAGTCCTCAGCTTTGCGTGCTATCTCTTCATGTGTGTAAACGCAACAATGAGTAACGAACCGCATCAATTGAGCGAATGTTAAAGGTAAAATTTTGATCGTAAAGGAGCGCTCAATCAACACATTGATTGGTTCTCCGATCGTCTAACCTTTATGCACCGATAGCAGCACTGCACTTTGTAGCATTGCACTCTGTTAGATGCTTAGGGATTGGCTGAGATGTCTTTAGCTTGTCAGGCTAAGCGGCATAATCTATAGCGAAAACTCTCGAAACATCAACGAAAGCTAAGATCCTTTGAGAAGCAAGCGACAAGAGAATGAGGTCTGACTTTAAAGGCATCCTCTTGAATCTAAAGGTTAGTAACGCTGCAATAGTTTGATCGAAAATCGTGTTTTAACAGCAATCGAGAGGCAAATCCATGATCGAAAAAATTCTTCTGGCTGACTCTGGCACTGGACAGTCCGAGGAAATGTTTAAAGCTCTAGCAGAAATTCCCTCTATGCAACGAGCGTTGGTGACGGTTCTGCACGTCATCCCCCCTCAGATTACCGCCGCCGAAATGTTTGAGCAGCGTGAAAAAGGGGGCAAAATCTTAGCCAATGCGATTCAAGCACTAAATCTTGATCCCAAGCGCGTTTCTGGTATGTTGCGTGAAGGCGATCCCAAGGATGTGGTGTGCAAAGTAGCGGATGAGATGGATGCCGATTTGATCATTATGGGTTCCAGAGGGTTGAAACGCCTCGTCTCCATCCTGGAGAATTCCGTCAGTCAGTACGTTTTTCAACTGTCATCTCACCCAATGCTATTGGTACGAGACGATATCTATATTAAAAAAATCAACCGCGTGATGGTAGCATTAGATCGATCAGAAGCAGCCAGTCAAAGTCTCAAATTGGCGCTATTCTTGCTCCGAGACCTCAAAGGAGGAGAACTCATTCTGACGCATATTTCGCCTGACCTGACGGGTAAATCTTACTGCGCTAGCGGAGCAGAGTCTGAGCAGGATCCGGTGTTTGCAACGGCTGTAGCAGAAGCGAAAAAACTAGGCATTGCTTACCGCTGTTTGTCTTGCGCGGGCAAGCCTGCTGAAGAACTGTGTCGCTTAGCCGATGAGTTGAACGTTGGTTTGTTGCTGCTCGGATCGCCCGATCGCCGTCCCTCTATTGCTAAAGCCTTACCTGACCTCGATCGCTTGTTAGGCTCATCCCTTTCTGACTATGTGCGCGTTCACGCCAACTGTCCTGTGCTGTTAGCACGGACCGTTTAGCAACCTCAGAATGCGAACAAGCTAACTCCAGCTAAATAAATCAGCAGCGTGGCTGGGCTTTGAGTCAACAGATGACTGAAGCCCAGCCATTTTAATGCTCTCCAATACCCAGCAAATGCTTCGCCAAATCTTTACGCCTCCCCGTAATCTTTCTTTGCACTTATGGCGCTATGCTGGCTGGTAATACGGAACACATCCCTTCTTAGCCCTACTTGGTGAGTGCGAAAGAAACCTCATTCCGTACACGTTCTACCGACTAGGAGTTGCTGGACTGGAATGACCATCTCTATTGCACCAACACTCACTCGCCGCACATCGAGCTTGCCTACCCTCGTCTCCCAGCAGCAAGCAGATTTGTCTGCCAAGCCACTCTTAAATGGTGAAATCTTGTTGAAGACCCGACCGCACTCTGCCTGGGGTGGTGCGGTCACAGCTCAGATGTACCTACCCCTCGATCGCTCGATCGCGTGGAGGCAATTGACCGACTACCCCCGTTGGGTTCACTACTTCCCAGCACTCACCCGAAGTGAGATACTCCACCGCAACAATTCTAACCTGGGCGATCGAAGCTCCCTTGATGGCTGCAAGCGACTCTATCAGGTAGCCAGCAAAGCATTCTTGTTTCTGACTGCACAAGTTGACATTTACTTGAAGGTCATTGAAATTGCTCATCAGCAAATCCAATTTCGCTTAGAATCCGGCAGTTTTCATGACTTTGCCGCTGATCTAACGTTGCAAGACTATGGAGACGGCACGCTCCTAACCTATTCAGTGCAAGCAACGCCGACCATCCCTGTACCTTCAATGCTCATTCAGCAAGCAATTCAAATGGATCTACCAGACAATATGCGTACCATGCGCCAAGTGCTTTGCCGCTCACACTGATTTGTCGCTTACACTAATTTGTCGCTCGTACTGAGCGATCGGATATTCTTAGGAGATCTTTGAGAAAGAAGATACTCTCTGTACGGGCGAAGCATACCCTGCGGGAAGCAAGCTACGGCAAATACCCTTTGATCAGAAGCGAACGATACTGCCCGAATGCTTCGCCCTTACGGAATGCGAGTATAAACGCTTCTGAAAATCGCCTTATCAAACAGCGTTAGCGATATTACTAGGGGCTGTCATCAATTACTACTACACATTGCTTGCAGTAAGGGTTCCAGCCCCTAGCCTGGTGTGTTGGGACGGGCGTGACACTGCTGATATTGCAAGGTCTCGGAGCTAATTGATGACACGCCCTAGGATTCAACCCTGCTGCAAGGGTGGAAATTCAACACGAAAAGCGAAATGTAATTTTAATTACTTAACCTTTTCTTTACTGACGCACGGTAGCGTTAGGGCAGATGTGTTAAGTTGCAGGATTTATGATTTCCCCCTTAAGAGCAACCCGTTGGGCATTTTCGGCCTCCGTAATTGCCTTGGTGGCAGGCTTAGCTGCCTGTGCGCCCCCTCCTCAAACGAGCAGTAGCCCTGTTGGTGGTAGTGCTAGCCCTGCCGCTTCCACTGCTGCTGGTGGTACAGTTTCGATTAGCGGTGCTGGTGCAACGGCTCCTAACCCGCTCTATCAGCGCTGGTTTCAGGAATACAACAAGACCAATCCTAGCGTTCAGATCAGCTACGACTCTGTTGGTAGTGGCGCTGGTGTCAAACGGTTTCTAGATCAAACAGTTGACTTTGCGGCGAGTGACGATCCGCTCAAAGAGGCTGATAGGGCAAAAGTTCCGGCTGATCGCGGTAAAGCGGTTCAGATTCCGTCAACCGGACTCTTTGTTGTCATGGCATACAACTTGGACGGTGTGGATCAGCTTAAGCTATCTCGTGCTGCCCTCTGTGGCATTGTCGATGGATCAATCAAGACCTGGAATGATCCTAAAATTGCGAAAGATAATGCAGGCACGAACTTGCCAAGCACTCCAATTACTTTTGTCCATCGTTCAGACGGGAGTGGTACAACTGCTATCTTCACTAACCATATTGTCAAGGCTTGCCCAACCTGGAAAGCTGGTGCTGGTAAGACCATCGAGTGGCCTGTTGGTACAGGTGGGAAAGGGAGCGAGGGTGTAACGGCTCAAGTTCAGCAAACTAAGGGCGCGATCGGCTACACCGAGTATTCTTACGCCAACGAAAACAAGTTGAAGGTAGCGGCGCTGCAGAACAAAGCAGGTGAATTCATCGTCCCCGCGCCAGAGGCTGCTGCCAAAGCGCTGGATGGTGCTACTGTCCCTGCGGATTTTGCCGTTAAGGTACCTGATCCTGACCAGAAGGGTGCCTATCCAATTGTGAGCTTGACCTATCTGCTGCTGTACGAAAATCCGAAAGATCCTGCAAAAGCAAAAGCAATCAACGACTTTGTGAAGTGGGCTGTGTCTGACGGCAAACAGTATGCTACCGAACTAGGCTACATACCTTTACCCGATCCGATTTCTACCAAAGTTACGGGAGCCGTTGACACAATCAAAGTTAGCGCTGCTAAGTAACTAGCTTGCTAACGCGGTAGCTTTGGTTGAGCATGAGCAAGCTGCCGACTTGTTTGTGTAGAAGCGCTGATGTCCAGATCGTCATCTAGTTGATCTAGACATCAGCCTTCTTCGTTCATAGACACGACTGCTTGGGATCCTTTGTACGCTTAGGGTCGTGGATTAATTAACCTGAACCACTTCCTGTCCGTAGTAGGGACGTTATATGTAACGTCCCTACAGAAAATTACACCTTACTAAACTCGCGTTTCTTAGCGTTTCTGCAATTGTTACTTATGGCTTCAACAAATCAGCATTCACCCATGTCCTGGCAGCGCTCACAAGCATCGCGCTGGGTTGACCAAGGTTTTGTTTGGCTTACCGCCGCTTTTGGGATTGGGGCTGCCCTGGTGCTTTTCTTTATCGCCCTACAGGTAGCGAATGATGCTCTACCAGCGATTCAGAAGTTTGGTGCTGGCTTTTTGGTGACAAGCCGTTGGAGTGTCAATGATGAGGTTTTTGGTGCGCTCACCCAGATTTATGGAACGCTAGTTACCTCATTTATTGCGCTGTTAATTGCCGTGCCGATCGGCATTGGGGTGGCCCTCTTTCTGAGCGAAGATTTTTTACCGCCGCGTGTGCAGCAGCCGATCGTCTTTCTCGTTGAACTACTAGCAGCCATTCCAAGTGTGGTCTATGGTCTGTGGGCGATTTTTGTGCTGATTCCGATCTTGAAACCGATCGGCGATTTCTTGAATGGCACCCTGGGATGGATTCCGATCTTTAGCACTGCGCCGTCTGGTCCGGGCATTTATGTTGCTGGGATTATTCTTTCAATTATGATTCTGCCCATTATTGCTGCCATTTCGCGTGATGCATTGACAGCCGTGCCTGCGGAACTCCGTCAAGCGGCTTATGGTTTGGGGGCAACTCGTTGGGAAACCATTTTTCAGATTATGCTGCCTGCCGCTTTTTCGGGCATTGTGGGCGGCATCATGCTGGCATTGGGGCGAGCAATGGGTGAGACGATGGCGGTCACGATGGTGATTGGTAATTCAGACACGATCAAATCAGCGTCGATTTTATCCCAAGGCTCGACGGTGGCCTCACTGCTAGCAAACCAGTTTGCGGAAGCAGGTGGCTTGCAGGTTGCTTCCCTCATGTATGCCGCACTTGTGTTGTTTGCCTTGACATTGGTGGTGAACGTTTTAGCCGAAATTATTGTCCGGCGGTTTAGCTTGAAGCTCTAGTTTTTATGACACAAGCTGTTGAGCGTTGGTGTGGTTTGCCTTGAAATAAGACACGTAGATTACCAGCATCCGTTTAATTTTTTGGAATGAAGAGAAAAGGTTGAGATGACGAATCAGGACTCAGCAGCTACGCCGTTTGTAGAGCGCCGCATGACACGCTCGCCATCGTCCCCGCGGACGTTGTTTTCGTCCATGATGACCGTGGTTGCCTACGCCTGTGCTGCCATTGCGCTTATTCCGCTGGTTGCAGTGCTTTCCTACGTGTTGATTAATGGGTTTGCCCGCTTAGGTCCTGCACTCTTTGTGGATCTACCGCCTGCTCCTGGTCTCACGGGCGGCGGGTTTGGCAATGCCTTTGTCGGCACTCTCACTACTGTTGGGATTTCTGCGGCTCTGAGCATTCCGTTTGGTGTGATGGCAGCAATCTATCTCTCAGAGTTTGCGAAGGGAACCAGGCTGGCAGATATAATTGATTTTTTCACCAATGTTTTAAGTGGGGTTCCGTCGATCGTGGTGGGGGCGTTTGCGTATTCTTTGGTTGTGCTGACAACAGGTCGTTTCTCAGCCGTGGCTGGTGGCATTGCGCTGTCGGTGCTGATGTTGCCAACGATCGTCCGAACCGCTGCCGAGGCGTTGGAAGCCGTGCCCAATGACTATCGACAAGCCGCTGTTGGTCTCGGAGCCACACGCATTCAAACGACTTTAAAAATTGTTTTGCCAGCAGCCATTCCAGCGATTTTGACTGGGGTGATGCTGGCGATCGCTCGTGCCGCAGGTGAGACGGCACCTGTTCTCTTTACGGCCTCTTTCAGCCGTTACTGGAATTCGGGGTTGAGTCTGAATCCGCCAAATATTAACCCAATCACCTACTTTACCTATGGCATCTGGGAACCAACCGCAACCATGTCGAGGTTGGTTTTTGACTTTGCGACGGCTCCTTACAAAAACCAGCAAGAGCTTGCATGGGCAGGGTCACTGGTTTTGGTGGCACTGGTTTTGGTGACCAGCATTCTTTCCCGATGGCTGACGAGACGACGTAAATAATGGTTGGATCAGGCAAGAGTTCTTTAGGCGGCTGTCTTTGAGCGGTTGTTGCATGGTAACGAGGACACGATTTCCCTGCCAAGCCGCCCTTAACTGCTTTTTCCATGCTGTAACGCTTTTAATGCTAGTGACTTCAAGTCTTATTCAAACGGCAATCACTCACCCCTTCTAAATTTATGACAACGAACATCCAGAGTACCGCTCGCCAGACTGAAACCATTTTTCGCACTCAAGATCTTAATATCTATTACGGCAGTTTTTTGGCAGTGAAGGATGTCTCAATCGAGATCAAAAAGAACAGCATTACGGCTTTCATCGGTCCTTCTGGTTGTGGTAAAAGTACCGTTTTACGCTGTTTTAATCGCTTGAACGATCTGATTAAAACCTTTCATATTGATGGCAAAATCTTTTACCGCGATCAGGATCTTTACGCTCCAGAAATTGATCCGGTTGAAGTGCGGCGACAGATTGGGATGGTGTTTCAAAAGCCGAATCCGTTTCCAAAATCGATTTACGAAAACATTGCTTTTGGTCCTCGTTTGGTTGGCTACAAGGGCGATATGGACGAGTTGGTAGAGCGATCGCTGAAGCAAGCAGCCCTTTGGGACGATGTGAAAGATAAGCTGAATGCAATGGGTACCGATTTATCTGGCGGTCAGCAGCAGCGGTTATGTATTGCACGCGCTGTAGCCGTACAGCCAGATGTGATTTTGATGGATGAACCGTGTGCAGCATTGGATCCGATCTCGACGTTGAAAGTCGAGGATTTGCTGCAACAACTGAAAGAGCGCTATACGATCGTCATCGTTACCCACAACATGCAGCAAGCCTCGCGCGCCTCTGATTTCACCGCCTTCTACAACGTGGAAGCAAATGCGAAGGGTCAACGGACGGGCTATATCGTAGAGTACGATCGCACAGAAGTGATCTTCCAAACGCCTCAACATCAGGCAACACAGGAGTATGTTAGTGGTCGGTTCGGTTAAGCCTTGGTTGATGCCCCAAGGGACTTAATGCCTGCCGGAGGACGCATGATCCCGTCTCCCGATCGCGGTAGGATAGGGAAGCTATTAACAACCTTTTTAGAAGGCTGAATCGCTCTTTACTCCTTTCCACGTATGCTTATGAAGCGCTTTCTTTCTCTCGTTCTGGTCGTTGTTATCAGCTTAATGAGCTTTGTTCCCGCAGCAAGGGCTACAGCGCTTTCGGGTGATTATCGCCAGGATACATCAGCCGTTGTGAGCACTCTGCGAGACTCGATTCAATTGCCAGACGATTCTCCTGATCGCAGTGCTGCACAAACAGACGCGAAACAGCTCATCAATGATTTTACCGCTCGGTATCGGCGTGACGGCTCTGTGGCGAAGTTAAGCTCTTACACCACGATGCGAACAGCGCTGAACTCCTTAGCTGGGCATTACAGTTCATATCCCAACCGTCCCGTGCCTCAAAAGCTGCGCGATCGACTGGAGCAGGAATTCAAGCAAATTGAGCTTTCGCTAAGCCGAGGTTCGTAGCTGTATTTCTTGTTTTGGTTCGAAGCTGCCTGTAGGAGAACCAACGCAAGGTTTCTTACAGGCAGTTTGTTTAAATTTTCTTTGTGCTAGAGGCTGTTATCAATGATTACTACACATTGCTTGCAGTAAGGGTTCTAACCCCTAGCCTAGTGTGGTGGGACGGGCGTGACACTGCTGATATTGCAAGGTTTCGGAGCTAATTGATGACGCGCCCTAATGTTATACCGTCTCGTAAACGCTGTCTCGATCGGGTTCAACTTTAAGCAAACCAGTCAGTAGTGACGCTGGACGCTGTTGGTAAGGCCACGCAAACGCATGGCGGAAGGCTGCATCCTGGCACTTTTGCAACTGCTCAAACCCAATGATGTCGTGCGTCAGCAAACTTTCGTACTCAAACGGCAATCGGACGTTGTGCAGACCAGCGTTGTCGGTACAGATGGCAATGTCTACCCCAGCCTCAAAGCAGCGATCGAACACCACTTTGAGTTGAGCAATATCGTCCAGCGTCCCAGTTTGCAGGTACGTCGTTGGGCACACTTCCAGGCATTGACCCCGCTCTGCGACTGCTTTGAGCAAATGAGGATGCTGCAAGGGAATCTGAATTCCATGTCCAATCCGCATGAGATAGGGGAGAAGATCGGGATGGCAGCCCTCCTTGGTTTCATACAAATGTCCGGTTGTGTTTAAACCCAGCGATCGGGCATACGCGTACAGCTCGACAAATTCATCGAGCCGCTCGCCATAGTGGTTATCCCCACCTGCCACGTCGATCGCACACACATAATCCCGTGATTGTGCCGCCAAATCCACGATCGCTCGATTTACCTCGTAGGGTAAGCGTGAGTGCATACACAAAATTTGACTGGTGACGATCGGATACTCATTGAGCCGACTGGCTTGACCGACGATCGACACAATTTCCGCCATTAAATCAATGCGCTGTGATTGCGGCAAATGCTCTGGTGTCCGCAAAAAGGGCGTATAGCGTAGCTCCAGGTACGCCAGATTCTCAAAAATATATGCCCCACGCATCAACCGATAAATAAAGTACGGTAATGCTTCAGCCGTTTGTACCGATTCCACCAACGTGTGCAATTCAAGGTACTCGTCTAAGGTGCTCCGAGGACGCGTGTAGAAATCCTCAAACACCGCATATTCAGGAAAGCGCTGCACCAGGTCAGAGCCATTCCGTTGCAAATACCGCCACAGAATGCGGGGGACGACAGATCCTCCAAGGTGGCGGTGTAATTCAGCATATAAAGCCACAAGCACCTCTTCAGGGTAATCAGGAGTTCGGTCTCAAAGGAATGCCGCTTTTGCAAGAACCGCAAAAACAAGTGTTGCCGAATTCAGTGCGAATTCGATGGCAAGACGCTTCAGATCATTTGTGATATCCTAGCGAACTCCCGCATCTTGGTAGGCTGCTCACAACACCCCAGCCCTGAATTCAGCTAGATTGCTGAGTGTTGCGGATCACTTTTTCGTGCGTCAGCATTGACATGAGTGTCGCCCGCTGCTGATAATGAATGTTTGTGCAAACTCTAGCGCTGAGCAAATCTCTTGGCTAACGTTGTTGTCATCGGTGCCCAGTGGGGCGATGAAGGAAAAGGAAAAATCACGGATCTGCTCAGCAAGTCAGCAGATGTTGTTGTCCGCTATCAAGGCGGAGTCAACGCAGGGCATACCGTCGTCGTTGGCGATCAGATCTTTAAGCTACATCTGATTCCGTCTGGTATTCTCTATCCCGATACAGAGTGCATCATCGGCTCTGGTACTGTGATTGATCCAAACGTGCTGATTGCTGAGTTAGATCAGCTAGAAACGCTGAACGTCTCTACCCACAATTTATTGATTTCCGAAACGGCGCATGTCACGATGCCGTATCATCGCCTCATTGACCAGGCATCGGAAGAGCGACGCGGCGATCACAAAATTGGGACGACGAGGCGCGGTATTGGACCAACTTATGCCGATAAATCTGAGCGGACAGGCATCCGGGTGATTGACCTGATGGACACTGACTCACTCCGCAAGAAGCTGCGCTGGACAGTGGAATACAAAAACGTCATTTTAGAAAAGCTCTATGAGTTGCCGCCGCTGGATGCGGATGCTGTGATTACTGAGTATCTGGAATATGCCGATCGGCTGCGTCCACACGTCGTCGATAGTTCCCTGCGGATTTATGACGCGATTCAGCGCAAACGCAATATTCTCTTTGAAGGCGCACAGGGCACGTTGCTCGACCTGGACCATGGGACCTATCCCTACGTGACCTCTTCCAACCCGGTGGCTGGTGGTGCTTGCATCGGTACCGGAGTCGGTCCTACGATGATCGATCGAGTGATTGGTGTCGCTAAAGCTTATACCACTCGCGTTGGCGAAGGTCCCTTTCCCACAGAACTTCATGGCACAATGGGAGAGTTGCTGTGCGATCGAGGCGCAGAGTTCGGTACGACAACTGGGCGGAAACGTCGCTGTGGCTGGTTTGATGCAGTCATTGGTCGCTATGCGGTACGCATTAACGGTCTGGATTGTCTGGCGATTACCAAATTGGATGTTCTAGATGAACTGGAGGAAATCAACATCTGTGTCGCTTACGAAGTAGATGGCACGACCTGCTATGACTTCCCCAGCAATTCGCGTAAATTTGCTCGTTGCCAGCCCATCTACAAAACCGTACCCGGTTGGAAGCAGTCTACAGCAGACTGTCGATCGCTGAGCGATTTGCCCAAAGCCGCACTCGATTACCTCAAAGTGCTGGCAGAACTCATGGAAGTGCCGATCGCGATCGTCTCCCTCGGTGCCAGTCGTGATCAGACTATCATCGTTGAAGATCCGATTCATGGTCCCAAGCGCGCCCTTTTGTACACCAACGGCACAGTGCCAACTGAAGCGCACACGCTAGAAGTCTGACTTTGAAACGCTAAAGGCTGAAGGCTAAAGGATAAAAACTATCACTTAGCCTTCAGCCTTTAGCCTTTAGCCTTTCCCTTACTCCCGAAATTTACTATGGAACTCACGCTCGAATGTCAAACACGCCCTGCTGGCAGCAAGGCAAACGCCCTCCGTCGTGAGGGCCTGATCCCTGCCGTGCTCTACGGGCACAAGGGGGCAGAATCCGTTTCTTTAACGGTGAAAGCTAAAACCGCTGAATTGCTGGTGCGCGATGCCTCAGTCAACAACACGCTGATTCAGATTGATGTGCCAGACCTGCCCTGGAAAGGTAAGGCTCTCTTGCGGGAAGTGCATTCTCATCCCTGGCGTGGCTTTGTTTACCACCTGAGCTTTTTCTCCGTTGGTGCTCAAGAGTCGCTGGATGTAGATGTACCGCTCCATCTGGTTGGCGAGGCGATCGGGGTCAAGAATGGTGGAGGGTCGATCGACCAGGGCTTGACAGAGCTTCATGTCCGTTGCGCGCCCGATCGCATCCCCGAATCCATTGAAATTGATGTCACCGGGCTGGATGTTGGCAATTCACTCCACGTTCACGAACTCGTGCTGCCAGAGGGTGTTGCTGCCTTAGGCGAACCCGATCGGGTGGTCGTCACCGTGCTAGCACCATCCAGTACTGTAGCCGCCGAAGCCGCAGCAGAAGAAGCAGCGGCAGCAGCAGCCTCTACAGCAGGGGCATAGAGAGACATCTGATTGTCTGATCTGCTTTAAGGGCATCCATTGCAGAATGGGTGCCCTTTGCCGTTTAAGAAGTCCAGACACCAGCCTTTGCACCTTCCCTGTCATGTCCTTTGATAATCTCTGTAAACTGCTTTCAGAAAAATACCCCGATCGCTTTGCTGCCTGGATTCTTGGTACGACACCTACTTCCATCAAGGTGCTAAAAACTGAACTGAGCATCGAACCCATTCGGGCTGATTCCATCACACTCTTACAAACTCACGAGCGCATCCTGCACCTGGAGTTTCAGGTCAAAATTGAGTCTGATCCCCCACTTCCCCTGAGGATGCTGGACTATTGGATACGGCTGCACCGCCTGTATCGCTTGCCTGTAACTCAGGTTGTCGTTCTGCTCCTGCCTCCGTCAAGAAATACGGTGATTGAAACTGCCTTTGCACTCGAAGCGACCCGACATGAGTACAGAGTCCTTCGCCTTTGGGAAGAAGATCCAGCCATCTTCCTGGAGGATATTGCTTTATTGCCGCTGGCAGTGCTGGCAGCAACAAAGGCTCCCGAACAGCTTCTCGATCGCGTTGCTCAGCAGGTGCATAGAATAGAATCAACACAGGAGCGGCAGCAAGTCTCTGCCTATACACAACTCCTGGCAGGTCTTCGCTTTAAGAAAGCGTTGGTGCAGAAAATGTTTCGGGAGGGCATGATGCGCGAGTCAGTCATTTATCAAGAGATTCTTCAGGAAGGACGACAGGAAGGACGACAGGAAGGACGACAGGAAGGACGACAGGAAGGACGACAGGAAGGACGACAGGAAGGACGACAGGAAGAAGGCGTGACGCTCATCCTGCGGTTACTCAAGCGTCGATTGGGCACGATCGACGAAGCCACCGAGTCCCAAATCGCCACCTTACCCCTATCACTGTTAGAAGATTTAGGAGAAGCCCTGCTCGACTTCTCGGAATCAACCGACTTGATTGACTGGCTACAAACCAATCAACCCTGACTGATGAAATGTTAGATAATTGGCTACATGAATGGAAAGCGCAGAAATTCCGCGCAAGCTCTTGGAAGCGCATCCTGAGATCACTCAAATTGACGAAGCGATGAGAGCATATGACCAAGGTTGTCCCATTATGGTCACTTGCCCAAAAGGCAACGAGATACTACAAGTCATTGAAGTAAAAGCAGTCGGTACATTATGGGTAAACTGCTGCAATGGATGTACTCGCTTTCGTAGCAAGAGAGCGACGTATCGTTGATTCAGAGCAATACGTCATCTCCTCTGCCATTTAGCATTAGGTGAAATTTAGGACCTTTGCCACCGTTTGCACATCTTTATCGCCGCGACCAGAGCAGTTGATCACAATGCGGGGACTGCCAGAAAGTTGGGGGCACAGCATTTCAAGGTAGGCGATCGCGTGAGCCGTTTCTAAAGCTGGAATAATGCCTTCTAACTGCGATAGGTGCTGGAAGGCTGCCAGTGCTTCGGCATCCGTAATGCTGTAGTATTCTGCTCGACCCAACTCTTTGAGATAGCTGTGTTCAGGTCCCACACCCGGATAATCTAAACCAGCGCTGATCGAGTGAGCCTCTGTCACCTGACCATCTTCATCTTGGAGTAGGTAGCTCATGGCACCGTGTAGCACACCAACTCGACCCTGAGTGAGGGTTGCCGCGTGCTTTTCGGTATTGATGCCTTCGCCTGCTGCTTCGATGCCAATCAAGCGAATGTCAGGCTCATCGACAAACTCGTGAAACAGCCCGATCGCGTTGGAACCGCCGCCCACACATGCCAGCAGAATGTCAGGCAACCCGCCCCACTTTTCCTGGCACTGCACACGGGTTTCCTGCCCAATCACCGCATGAAAATCGCGCACAATCATGGGATAGGGGTGTGGTCCCGCGACGGAACCCAGAATGTAATGGGTATCTTCGACATTCGTTACCCAATCACGAATCGCTTCAGAGGTCGCATCCTTCAAGGTGCCTGTGCCTGCTTCAACGGGCGACACCTCAGCCCCCATAAGCCGCATCCGAAAGACGTTCAACGCCTGCCGCTCCATGTCCTGCACGCCCATGTAGATGACGCATTTAAGACCAAAGCGAGCGCACACAGTTGCAGTGGCGACACCATGCTGCCCTGCCCCAGTCTCGGCGATAACGCGCTGTTTGCCCATCCGCTTTGCTAGCAACACCTGCGCCAGAGCGTTGTTGATTTTGTGTGCGCCCGTATGGTTCAGGTCTTCGCGCTTAAGGTAAATTTGCGCTCCTGTGCCGTCTGGTCGCGCATAGTGAGCGGTCAACCGTTCAGCAAAGTATAACGGGCTAGGGCGACCGACGTAATCCCGCAAAAGTCCTTGGAGTTCTTGCTGAAAGTCGGGATCAGCACGATATTGCTGAAATGCTGCTTCTAGCTCAATCAAAGCAGGCATCAGTGTTTCGGGAACGTACTTACCACCGAATTTGCCAAAACGACCGAGCGCATCGGGACGGTTTTGAGGCAGGGCGCTGGGTTGCAGGAAGCTGGAGGAGAGGGGCGTAGTGGTCACAAGCCTATACGAATATGGGTTATCCCCAATTATACGTCTGAAGCCGTTGAGCTTCCAGGGAGCACTCGATCGTCACACACCTACTTAATGAAGGAGAGGGGTTGCCTGAGTCTCAAGATACAAGGTTGGGTTAAGGCACGTAACTTCTTCCTGGAAACAGTTTTGACTTTTACAGCCATGATCAAGAGCGTCCAAACAGACTATTGCGAATCAATCTCTCTTAAGCGAGAGTCTAACCTTCGCGATTAAAGCTACAAATAAGTCCTGCGAGTACAAGCTTTAAATACTGCAATTTACATAATCATTTTTCTAGCGATGCATTTAATGACTAAATTACCTTTTCAAGAACGCTCAGAGACTAAATTTGAGTACATTCTTGTGGTTGACGATATGGCAGACAACTGCTTTTTGCTGAAGACAATTTTAGAAGCAGAAGGCTATACCGTTGAGGTGGCTAACAATGGCAAAGCGGCTTTGGCTAAAGCGGAAGCACTTCCTCCAACCTTGATGTTGCTTGATGTGATGATGCCCGATATGAATGGCTATGAAGTCACTCAGCGTATTCGGCAGAGTATCCAGCTTGCTAACCTGCCGATCGTGCTCATCACAGCTCATGATCAGGAGAGTGCAATGAGGGGTAAAGCGGCTGGAGCAACGGGCTTTATCCGTAAGCCTTTTGATTTTGATGAATTGATCCGGCAAGTGCGAATACATGCAACTTAGGCGATCGTTTGACGCTGCTTTTGGAGAGATAAAGAAGCTGCAAGGGGCATAAAAGCTTGGTTTTCTGCTGCTGCCTTTCAGCTATGTTAATTGTTTCTCAACGCGCTGTTTTCGATACAAGTAAACGTCATCACGTTGATAAGTAATTTGAAAGGTTTCTCTTTCCTGAAGTTGACTGATCACGCGATCAACACAGGTTTTAGAACAACTTCTGCCTGAATGCCGAGTATCCACCAAAATTGCATCAAAATCGTTCACGTTTGTTGGATCAAGCTGATCGGAAAGCAACTGAACGTTTGAGCGATGGGTTAGATGGGGAGCGATCTGATGATTGGTGAGCACACTATCTGTTGGTTGAACTTGGGCGATCGCGTCTCGCGTTGCTTGCCAGGTATCGAGCTTTGTTAGATAAAAACCGCCAAAATAGCCAAACTTTGCTAACGCCAGAAAGCCAATCAGTGACCAGACAATCATGCCACGTTGACCCCGAATCCAGTTCTTGTTAGCAGCAACAGATGCTATAACCGTTAAAAGAAGGAACGGTAAAATTGGCACAGAGTATTGATGAGTCAGATCTTTTTGAGGTTGACTGGTTGTCAACAAATTCATCGCCAACTGAGGTGCCGCTGCTAATAATGGTGCAAGATGCTGAGGTGAAAGTCCCCAGAGCAGAGGCAGCAGTAACAAACAAAGGTATTCTAAATTCGGCAACGTGAAGAGATAATTTAAGACTAAACGTGGTTGAAGAATGAGATTTTTAGCAATATCTAAAACGGAATTACCAAGACCCGCGTAGCGAATGACTGCCTCGACTCCTAAGGGTCTAAAATGCGGAATGATCAGTTGGGTTGCCACCAAAAACCATGCGCTTCCAGCCAGTAGCGCGATCGCTCCACACAGCCGCTTTTTCTCCACTACCAATAGCCATACTCCCATGGCTGCAACTGTCAGTGAGAGTGCATCCCTACAGCCCAAAATAAACAGAACGCCAAACGTAAACCATAGCGGACGGTTTTGACGAGCGGCTAAAACGACGGCTAAAAAGACAGGCAACGCCATCACTTCAGGATGAAAATCAAACAGATTGATGTTGAATACCAACGGATACAAAAGGTATGTAATCGCGATCGCGATTGCCTGCTTTGGCTTTACGCCTGCCTGTAGCGCTAACTGCCATGCGGGTATGGCTCCCATCGCCAGCGCGATCGCTTGAATCGCAAACAGCCAAAAAACGCTGGGATACAGCTTATAAAGTGGTGCGATGAAATAAAGTATCCAGTCTGCATGTCCACCGAGAAAATGAAAGCCCCAAAAGGAGACGATCGGCGGCTGTCCCTCACTAATTAAGTAAAGCGCCTGATCAAAATACCCTAAATCGAACGCAGCCGATTGAAAGAGCAGGTGACGGATACTACTAGCTAGAAAGAGCACTGCTGCACTAACACCAACTAGCCAAAAAATAGGGTTTGCCTTAGTAGGAGGGCGATCGGTTGTCGGGTTTTGGTGAGTCAAGCGGCTGATCCATGTCGCTAGAGATTTCCAAATGCCACTACCCAGCCTGCTTTGGCGTAGGCTTAGGAGTGGCAGCAGGCTGAGCAGGTGTGGCTCTTTGTGGCGTAGTGCGAACGGCAGGCTTGCTAGGGGATGGCTGCGGTGATGGCTGAGTGGCGCGTGGAGACGGATTAGCAGGCACCGCAGTAGGTGTTGGTGATGGAGTCACGGTAGGAGACGCTGCGGGACTTGCAGGGGCAGCGGTTGGCGTGGCTGTAGGGCTAACCGTTGGGATGGGCGGCGTTCTTTCGCCCAGGATGCTGGCATTGCCTGTATCAAAGACCCCAGCCACGCAAGCAATCATTAGCGTCGCTAGAGTGCCGATAAAGAGAGCCTTCCAGCCCAATTCCGAAATGTCTTTGCGGCGTGAGGGGATGAGGGCGATCGTCCCTCCCACAAAAATGCCGACGGATGCAAGGTGCGCGAAGCCCGATAGCGCATAGCTCACGATTAAAACGGCACGATCGCTAATCACTCGTTCGCCAACAGGCAATGCTGCTGCGGCTGCCAGTGCTTGATAGGGTGGAATGGCGGTTTCAAACAGCCTCCGTCCAATAATGACCGACGATTGCCATAGTTCTTCCCAACTCAGGGAAACGCCTGTGAGAGCAGTCAATGGTAAGAACAGCGCTCCTAGAATGTTTGCCAGCGTCACCACTCTAAAAACGTCGCCAATGGGACTGGGCAATGCTGCTAGCCCACCAAAGATTTGATTGATTAAGGAAACCAGTCCCAGGATTAGAATCAGGACAGCGGCGATCGCCACCGCCATTTTGACCCCATCCAAGGCACCCACGATCGCGGCATCCAGGGGACTCACCCGCTCGATCGGTTCACCCGCAACAGTTTCTTGCGGTACGACTGGCGCTACTGGCACTTCGTCGTCATCTTCATCCATTTGAATGCGGGTACGCGGAAAATTGCCTGCGTCGGCAGCGACATCAGCGGGTTCTACAGCCGTATCGCGTACCGTTGTCTGCTTCTCCTCTAGTGGAATGCCGCCTGCGGTGACGGGTACTTCCGTCTCTGGCACCAAAATTTTGGACAGCACAAAGCAGGCAGGAATCGCCATAATCGACGCGGATACCAGATGCCCCAGAATGTTGGGAAAGACGGGCTTCAAAAAGCTGACGTAGATTGCCAGCGTGGAAGACGCAGCGGTGCCAAAGCAGCAGGCAAGAATGGCGCACAGTTCGCTACGGGTCATCTTGGGCAAAAACGGCTTCACCACGATCGCTGCCTCAATGCCCACAAAAATATTGGCAGCCCCGCTCAATGCCTCTGCGCCACTCAACCGCATCGTGGCGTAAAACACTTTGGCAAACACATTCGTGATCACCTGAATCACGCCGATGTTGTACAGCAGCGCCATCAGACCAGAGAAGAAGATCACTGTTGGCAGTGCCCGAAACGCAAAAATGTAGCCCAAATTCACGTCAGGCGGCGTTCCTGGTACAGGCACGATATTTTTACCAAAGACAAACCGCGCTCCGGTATCAGCGGCATCAAACACACTATTGAGCAGATTGCTGAAGACCTGAAGCGCATCACGCGTTCCCGGCAAAATAAACACACAGGCTCCCAACACAAGCTGAAGGAGAATACCCGCAATCACGACGCGCCAGGGAAACACTCGTGGACTGCGGTTTTCTGAAAAGAGCCACGCAATGAAGCACAAGCCAAAGATGCCGAGAAACGAAATGATGTTGAGAAGCGGCATAGGTTGAGCAATCCTTCTGAACGCGGTTTTAGCACAAGACCTGTAGGGGCAAAACATATCCTACGGGAAGCAAGCGACGGGCGGCGATTTTCTGAGGTTTTCGAGCGCTTGTTAGCCAAACGCTTTGCCCCTACCCAAGACAATCGCTACCTTTAAAGCATCCTCTTAACGCTCTAGAGACGAACACTAAAGCCCGGAACGTCATGCACTGAAAGTGTATAGACGCACGATTAAGACTTCAGTAAGACCATACCCAAAGTAGACGACTTCGGCACATTTTTTGTCTAAGCGTTGAGGTTATTTCTCAAAACTTATCGGAGTATCATTGACTGATAGAGGAAAAAGGTATAGAACCACGATCGCCTCTCATGACCCAAAATCGCAGACTCTACCGCTTCCTTACCAAGCAGGTTGAGGGATAAAAGGTTGATAATAGAAATAATCTTCCTCCCCGTTTGCCTGCATGGAAGCCTTTGAGCTGACTCCTCCCAAATGGACTGAACCTGCGGTTCACGCTTCAGAGTTTTGCTGCCCAGCCTGTCGATCGTCCAGCAAAGACGCGAAACGAGCCTGGGTCAACCGTCGATCGCCCGTCTATACGGAAGATCACCGCCGCAAGTGGCAAGAGTTCTATGAATGCCAGTGCGCTAAAGTGTGGTGGGCGTGGAGCAGCGATCGTCCCCCTTCGGAACTTGCAGATAAAGAACGGGAATTGCCTCCGCCTCGCTTTTTCAATCCGTTTGATGATTTGTAGCGATCGTGCCGTGGCTGGTGGGGTGGGCTGACCATTGTTTAGTCGATCGGGGCTGTGCGTGCAAACTGTTGCGCTCCCAAAACACGCCATCGGCATAGCCCTGAATGCAAGGATCAGCATCCGCCAGCGCAAGGCGTTTCTCTGCTAAGCAGCAGTACAGTTCATCCAGTTCCACGCCAATGTATTGTCTGCCAAGCTTTTTGGCAACCACAGACGTAGTACCTGATCCCAGAAAGGGATCAAACACAACATCCCCAACCTTGGAACTGGCGAGAATAATTTTTGCTACTAACTTTTCTGGCTTTTGAGTGGGATGATCGGTGTTTTCTGGCATTGACCAGAAGGGAATGGTGAGATCTGTCCAAAGATTAGATGGATGCGTTAGGCGAACATTTCCGTCTTCGGTGAAGCCCCAATCCTTGGGGTTGCCGTTCATGGTATAAGGAGCCATCACTTTACGTTTGAGCTTCACCGCCTCCACATTAAACGTATAGGTATCGGAAACAGTGCAAAACCAGATGTCTTCTGAGGCATTTTTCCAGTTTTTCGCAGCTCCACGCCCTTTTTCGCGTTCCCAGGTGATACGATTACGCACCTGAAAGCGTTGTTTAACCACGTCGAAAACAGCGGGAGAAGATTGCCAATTGGCACAAAGATAGATGGAAGCAGTTACTTTCAAGATTGGTTCTAGCTTTGTTAAATAGGTGTCGAGCCACTCGGCATAAGCGTCTAATGTTTGTCGTTTGAAGGTGCGATCGTTAAATGTTTTGGTTAAGTTATAAGGCGGATCAAGGAACAGTAAATCAACGGATTGGGTTGGCATCCATTGCAAAAAGGTGAGTATATCTTGATGAATGGTTTGGTTAACAATCTCTGCTAACTCAACAGGCTGATGCACTTGTCTGAGCGTTTGTTGGTAGAACGATCGCTCCTCTTCGCTCAAGGTAATCGTTCGGTTGCGGGGGGCACGCACTTTGTTGGGCAACATGGGTACACGGCTATTCTGGAGACGGATCAGCGAAGGATTGCGCTTACAAAGCTCTTCTATCACGGCATCTCAGCTACGTTAACCCAACCTTACGTCTTTGAATGACAAACTTTTGCTGAACCGCAGAGGCGCAGAGGACGCGGAGAAGAACCTTTACGCTCGTTGCGCTTCTATCACAGCATCTCGTTATGTTGAACTTAACTTTGCGTCTTTGAGTGACAAACTTTTGCCTGATCGCAGAGGCGCGGAGGGCGCGGAGAAAAGCTCTTTACGCTCATTGTGCTGTTGCAGTAAATTTTGGATGTGATTGACGGTTGATGTGTTGGGTGTTGGTGAGCGGTGGTGGGTCAGGCTTGCTTTTGTGGAGGACATCATCGTGGGAATTGAGGAGTTGTTGGCGGCAAAGCGTGAGGAGATCATTGCGATCGCAGCGAAGCATGGCGCATTTAATGTGCGTGTGTTTGGCTCTGTGGCACGCGGAGAGGCAACTCCTGAGAGTGATGTTGACTTTCTCATTGACTATTCCAGCGAACATCGGAGTCCCTGGTTTCCCGTGGGTCTCATTCGTGATTTGGAAGACTTGCTGGGGCGCAAAGTGGATGTTGCTACCGTAGCAGGCTTGAAAGAACGCATTCGAGCGAGGGTGCTAAGTGAAGCTGTTCCGCTATGAGAAGCGATACGGAGCGACTGCACGATATTGTAGAAGCGATCGCAGCAATCGATCGCTATGCTCAACAAGGGCGCGAAGCCTTTGAACAGAGTGAACTGATTCAAGTTTGGATGGTCAGGCACCTGGAAATTATCGGTGAAGCAGCGAGAGTCTTATCTGATCGTTTGAAAGCTCAACATCCTGAGGTTCCCTGGCGCAAGATCGCAGGCTTGCGTAATATCGCGGTACACGAATATTTCAGAGTAGAGCTGAGCATTGTTTGGGATATCATTCAAAATGATTTGACCGAGTTGAAAGCGCAGATTGAGGCGGTGCTTCGGCAGTTAGAGGGTTAGGGTACGATCGCGCCCATCATCCTCAAACCGTTGTTCGCCTACGCCGATGAGTTCTACAATGACCGATCGAGCAGGTGGAGTCCAGTTGCCTTGTCGGGGTTGAATGCTGACGATGGTATGGTCATCTTCTGTCCAGACGCGGTATTCCGTAGTAGCCCAGGCACCTTCGCGGTAATCGAAGCTGTGCCCATCGTCTTCGTAGAGCGTGTATTGCCCCAGACCTGACCAGATGCGGAGGCGCAGTTCATCCAGGGGGCGTTCATCAACGTACTGCATGACGGGCTGCATGGGGATGATGGCTCCAGCTTTCACATAGAGGGGCATTCGTTCGAGCGGGGCATGGGCGAGGATGTGGGTGTTGCCATCGTAGCGATCGCCCGTCCACCAGTCGTACCAGATGCCTTCAGGGAGGTAGACGGCGCGATGAGTGACACCGGGACGATAGACGGGAGCCGCCATGATCGATTCGCCGAGGAAGACCTGATCGTGCAGGGCGTAGGTTTGGCGATCATTGGGGTAGTGGTAGAGCAGAGGGCGGAGAATGGGTGCGCCTGTGGTCGCGGCTTCCCAGAAGGTTGTGTAGAGGTAGGGCAGCAGACGGTAGCGCAGTTCAATATATTCGCGGCAGATGCGTTCGGTTTGTTCGCCAAAGACCCAGGGTTCGTGCTGTTCGGTCTTCATGGAGGAGTGGGCACGCATGAGGGGATAGAGCAGCCCGACCTGCATCCACCGGGCAAACAGTTCTGCGGTGGCGTTGCCTGCAAACCCGCCAATGTCGCAGCCAACAAACCCTACGCCAGAAAGTCCCATATTGCAGAGCATGGGGATGGAAAGCTCCAGATGTTCCCACCAGGACTGGTTATCGCCCATCCACACCGACGACCAGCGCTGGATGCCTGCAAAGCCCGATCGCGTCAACACAAACGATCGCTCCGTGGGACGCAACCGTTCCAGACCTTCGGCGCAAGCTTGCGACATCCCCAGCCCGTAGAGATTGTGCGCTTCGGCATGGGTGGTTTGTTCATCGATAGCACCCTGGGGTGAATCGAGGGGAAACCAGATGTGGGTGCCTTCATCGCCAAAGGGTCGATCGACAATGGCAGGTTCGTTCATGTCGTTCCAGATGCCTGCTACGCCTACATCGGTCAGCGCTTTCTGAGCATCGCCCCACCACTGGCGCACGTCCGGCTTGAGGAAATCGGGGAACACCGCTTTGTCGGGCCACACGTAGCCGTGAAAGATTTCGCCGTTTGCCTGACGGACAAAATAATCCTGCTCCAACCCGTCCTCAAAGATGGTGTAATCGGCTTCGGGTTCGTACTTCACACCGGGATCGACGATCGTCACCACCCGAAAGCCCGTCTCGTTCAAATTGCCAATCAGCTTGGCGGGATCAGGAAAGCGCTTGGGTGTCCAGGTGAAGACGCGGTAGCCGTTCATGTAATCGATGTCAAGGTGGATCACATCACAGGGAATGCGCCGATCGCGGAATTCCTGCGCCAGTTTTCGCACCACAGCATCCGAATCGTAGCTCCAGCGGCACTGATGGTAGCCGATCGACCACTTGGGCGGTAGCGGCATCCGTCCGGTAAGCCCCGTATAGGTTTCCAGAATTTCGGCAGGGGTGGGACCATAGATGATGTAGTAGTCCAACTCGCCGCTGTGGGTTTCCATCTGCCAGATGCCAGGTTTGCTGGCTCCCAGGTCAAACTGGCTCCAGAATGTGGTGTTGAAGAAGATGCCATAGCCGACGTGAGGACGCAGCGCCATAAAGAACGGAATCGCCTGATACATCTCATCGGTGAGTGTTGTGTAGTCCAGGGAGTCGATCGTCCAGTTGGTTTTGCGCTCCGATCGTTTGTCTAACAATCCTGTCCGTTCGCCGAACCCATAGAAATGCTCGTCTGCCTCAATCTTTTTCCAGCCCGCGACCGTGTTTTCTGACCAGCCGATACCTGTTTCAGCATCCTCTGTAAAGGGTCTGCCTGCCTGATCCATGCACACGATGCGACACGGGTTGCGCTCAATGCGGATGAGGACTTTATCAGTGTTGATCTCGATCGCGTCCTCCGTTTCCTGCACGCCCATCAGCACTGGCAAGTAGTCTGAATCATCTTTTGCCACTGCCCACGATCGGCGGGGCAAGAGTGTTCCAGTGGGTGCAAACCGCACGCGAATTAATGATTGAGTCAGCACCGTGACGGACAGAAGCGCATCATCGCAGTGACAGTAAACGCCGCGATCGTCTTGTTCTACCGAAGTAACAGCACCTAAAGTCGTCCAGGCACGAGCGTGGGTAGGAAGATTGCCAAAAACTTGGGGCATGGTAGGAGGGTGTGGGGTACGGGGTGTAGGGTGTGGGGTGTAGAGTGACGATCGAATACCGATTCAGGCGCTGCCAAGATTGATTAAATTAGTTCATACACTCAGGAGTGAGCGTTACAAACTCATTCACGAGTCTTAGAACCTCAGTAGCGAGGATTAGAGACTCAATGATGAGAGTAAAAGACTCAATGGCGAGTGTTCAAGACTCAACAACCACTGTTCAAAACTCGATAACGAGGATTAAAGACTCGCGTACGAATGTTTAAGACTCAACAACGAGGATCAAAGACTCAAGAGCAGGGGTTCATGACTCGATGACGAATATCAAAGACTCATTGATGAGTATCAAAAACTCAACGACGAGTATCAGAGACTCGATGACAAGTATGAAAGATCTATTCACGAGCGTTCAAGACTCAATGATGAGTATTTAGGACTCAACGACGAGAATCGAAGACTTGATCGCCTCTTATCCTTTCAACAACGACTCTGTGCCATCAATCCAGACTTCGGTGCCGCTGATGTGGCTGGATGCATCGCAGGCGAGGAAGAGTACCAGTTGAGCAACTTGTTCCGAGGTGCCGGGTTTGCCATCGGTGAGCGGAATCCTGCCTTCGGGAAATTCGACGGGTTCCTGAATGGCTTCCAGGTTGCGTCGGTTTGTGTTTTCATCAATGCTGGTTTCGATCGCCCCCGGGCAAATCACATTCACGCGAATCCGGTGTTCTGCCAGCTCTAGCGCCACCATTTTGGTAAACGCCACTTGTGCTGCTTTGGACGTGGCATACGCCGTTGCGCCTGTGTTGCTAAAAATGCGAGTGCCGTTGACCGATGATGTGATGACAACAGATCCACCCTGGCGTTTGAGATGGGGAGTAGCATATTTGACGGTGAGAAACGTGCCTTTGAGGTTTGTGTCCAGCGTTTTGTCCCACTCTTCAGGTGTCAATTCTTCAATGGGTGCCCACACACCATTAATCCCCGCGTTGGCAAACACAATATCGATGCGTCCGAAGGTCTCGCTAATCTTGTGAAAGGCTTGTTGCACCTGATCGGGCTGCCCAATGTCGGCGATCGTCACTAATCCCTTGCCGCCGTTCTGCTGCACTTTGTTGATCGTCTCCTGGCTGTCTTCGGGCGTGCGATCGATCGTGGCGATGATTGCCCCTTCCTGTGCTAGCAGTAATGCTGCCGCTCGACCGAGACCAGAGCCTGCGCCTGTAATGACAGCAACTTTGCCCTCAAGCATCTGTCCTGGCATGGTTAATTCCTACAGTGAATGCTTTCATCCGTAAGGGTTATCCAGGTACTCCTGTTTTTCCTCTGTCTGTGGGAGAGGGTTGGGCTTCTATCTGTAGTGGGTTTAATCATGATCCCAGCATCGTTACATTACGTAAAGATGATAGGACGAGGTTTTTATGACATACACCACATCAAGTTCCAACAGTGAGCAAGTTAAAGCATTTCAAAACCTGGATGTTGATCAGCAGTTAGCCTTGTTCTGGTTTATCTACACTGAGATGGGCGAGTCCATCACACCTGCTGCACCCGGAGCCAGTACCGCCTCGCCTGCGATCGCCGAGGGGCTGTTCAATCAGGTCAAAGAACTGTCGCATGAGGAACAATTGCAGCTACAGCGTGATTTGATCACTCATAAAAATACGCAGCTTGCACGGGAGTACGGTGCGCTCGGCGATACCACTAAGCTGCTGTTCTGGTATTTGCTGGCTCAAGGCATGGATAATGGCACAATTATTCCTGTGCCTTCTAACTACGAGCTTCCCGGTGCCGCAGAGTTTCTATTCAGCCAGATTAAGCAGTTGGAGTTTAATGAGCAAATTACGCTCTTCCGCGACATTGTTTCGCCAATGGGTGTGGATCCAAATGCAGTGGAACACGATAGCGAAACAGGTCTGTAAGTAGATTGGCGATCGGTTGTCAGCGATCGACCCACTACTAATATTCACTACCAATGAATAAGGGCAACGCATTCTGTACTAATGTGTTGCCCTTTTTGGTGCTTGGTGTTGTTTGATTGCGCGATCGTACTCACTAAATGTAAGCAAATCCAGTCACTCAACTAACGATTCCAGAACCAACAATTCCAGTTTTTTGGCAGCACGCCGTTGTTAGGTAATCTCCTTTCCCACTCACCCTAAAAACTGGTCGTACCCTCGCTTAAACTGCTCCTTCCCATTGCTATTGATGATGCTACCGTGAGCCATAATGACGCGCTCAAAGTCCCAGGTTAGAACTTTCTCAACTGATTTTCTCACTTTCTCTTTTTCTGTGGTGGCAATGCGTTCCAATATCGACGGGCTTAAGCGTTTATAGCCTCCAAGGACTCTCGTAGCTAATTGAGTGATGATGGGAAAGCTGTCATCAAAATGAAAGGCAGTATCCGTCAAGATCAGTGTGTGGCTTGCAGCGTGAAAGAAAACACACTCATTGAGCGCATCGAAACCGCTTAAACCAATCGTTCTGAATCCATCAAAAAAGACCGTTTCTAGCCCAGCCCAACCATTGGTTGTATGACCACCAATGATCTGATCGATCGACAGCTCTGGTTTTTTGGCTTCTAACCCTGGTGCAGCCCACAAGGTCGCGTTGGGGTAAATTGCTTTAACGTGGTCTACAAACAAATAGTGATAAAGATTAGGCGCAATAATATGCTTCACTGCCCCAAGTTTGTCAAGCTGACTGACGACTGCATCACTGATTTGAATCGGGGAAATAAGGGCTAATTCACCATCAGCAAGCCGCACGATCGTCATTCTAGTGCCAACACTGAGTCCAAAATATCGCAGGGGTTGTTCAGCAACCCAAAGATTACGATCAAGTTCTCTTAACATACAAACCTTCAGTGGTTGCTAGCCAACTCAATTGTCGTGGTGGTGATGTCGTGGGGTGATACTGAGAGCGGTCTTGTGCCCATCTTCTGCCCGTTGTGGCGTTGCCCTGTTGAACCATCTAACCATCTTCGTTGGCTTACGCTCGCTCCTCAGCTCCTTTTAGAGGCGATCGTGACGTATGCCCTGCCGCGCGATTTTTAGCGTGACGTGAAGCATCGTGCCGAATTTGAGGCGCACCGTGGCTGATACTACCGCACGGCTAACTGTCTGTAGGGGTTACATGTAACGTCCCTACAGATGTAAATCGATGTGGCATACTTCTTTGGCAGGGCTAGGGGCTGTCATCAATTAATACTACACATCAATTGCAGCAAGAGCTCCAGCCCCTAGCCTGGTGTGTTGGGGCGGGCGCGATGATGCTGATACCGCAAGATTCGGAGCTAATTGATGACGCGCCCTGGATAACGTTCTCACCATTACGCAAAGGATGAAAGCCGCCAAGCGATCGCTAAACCGACTCCAGTTCATTCTGGTGAAAGTGGGCGCGAAATCTCTTGTCGAATTTAACCAGGTACGGCAAATTGGCACTCACAGGTTTACCATGCAGCTCCCGAATCACCTGAAGCACTTCACCTTCCTGCCCCTTTAAGTCAAAGGCTCCATTGCGGTGTTCTGGGTGATGATAGACGATGACAGACTCTGCCACACGGACACGACTTCCAACCGGGAACGTTTCACCAACTTGCATAACTAGACTTCCTGGGTAACAGCGGCTGCCTGGATAACAGCCATTGCCGCTGTCAGTACGGCTCGATGTTTGAACAATTCCTTATCTTTGCATAAGACTGTACCCTTCCTACATTCCTGGTAACACTCGCTCACGGAATTGCTGAAAGCCCGTTGGGTTTAGTCGCGACCAGACCGCTAATCCAATGCCACTGCCAACTAGCAAGAAGGCGAGAACCCATCCTAGTAAGAGCAGTTGACGCGATCGCCCCCCTCTAGAGGCACTGACAGATGACGCGATCGCAGGCTCATCTTGCTGCAACGCTCTGGATGCTGCCGACCATTCAGACTCGCTTCTTCGGCTAGTGGGTCTTGGGAGAGAGGGTTCAGCCACTGATGAGACATGGCAGCGGAGGAGCACGACGGACGTATTGTCATGACCGTTTTTCTGGTTTGCCAGGTCAAGCCAATTTTTGGCAGCCAGTTCCAGAGAATGCTTGCCTTTGAGAATGGCATCTGTATACTCTGCCCAGGATGCTTCGATGAGACCCCGATCGCTCAACCCATCGGAGCAGAGCAGCAGTACGCCATCTTCTTCCAGGATGAAGCGCTGAATGGTGGGGTGCAGAAATTCAGCATCGCGGGTGCCGATCGCCTGAGTCAGCGCACCCGCATCGGGACGTTGCAGTGCCTCTCGGTAGAGCGATCGACCCAGCCGCACTTCTCGCGTCGTCACATCATCATCAACGGTCAGAAGATGGCAGTAGCGGGCAGTCATCCAGTAGGCGCGGCTATCTCCCACGTTCACCAGGTAAAGCTCATGCCCGTTCCCCGTCGTTCCGTCTACCGTGGGTAGGCGTTGCGGTACCTGAAGCGCCATGATTAGCGTGGTGCCCATACGACGACGATCTTCCCGTCCCTGAGTATCATTTTGACCCGCAATCAGGTTGTTCACTACGCGCACAGAGGCTTCTAGCTGTTGCATCAACAGTTCGGGCGAAACCAGTTCGGTTTGCGCCTCGACTTCTGCCAAAAGTGCCTGAGCCTGTAGCGTGAGCGATCGCACGGCTGTTTGACTGGCAACTTCGCCCCCTTCATGCCCACCAATGCCATCACACACGATCGCCAACCGGGAGGTTAACGCATCTGAGTCACCGCTGCTTTTCAGTGTGATTGGATAGCAGGCATCTTCATTGTGCTCGCGTTGTGGTCCTGTATCAGTCATGCCCACAATTTGCACCCGTAGCGGCAGTTGCGCGGCTTGTTGCAACAGCAATTGGTTCAGTTGCGTGACGATCGTGCTTAGCTCTACGCTGGGGTCACGCATGAGATGACAAAGGGCTTGTAGCGGCTCTGCAATGTCTGACTTGGCTGTAGCACCCCATTCCAGCCACCGATTGGCTAAATCTGCCAGCGTAGGCGACAACACGGACGCTTCTGACGACACTGCCAGTACATCGGCATCGCTAAAGAGTTGGCAGAGCCGCACACGCCATCCTTCCACGCGAATGTTGTCGGCAGCCAGTAAGCTGGATGCCACCCCTTGCTCCAGCAGCGGAGTCCATAGCTGAAGGAGTTGCCACAGCCAATACACCTGGCGCTGCGCCGTTGCCTGTGACCAGCCGTGGGCGATCGTGGGCAACAGATTCCCCTTAGAATCGAGCGGTACATTCTCCAACAGAAAGAGCGACCCTTCTTGAATGGTGTCGGTCGGCGGGCAAAAGCCATACACCTCTGGAAGATGTAACCGCTGTGGATACAGGTGGAGATAGGGCAATACCTCGTCTGACCAATCCAGCGGCACGTCGGGCATTAAGCCCGGTTGCGTATCCAGCCAAACTTGTGGAGCGGTCACATAATATCTGCCGGCAACCTGTGACCCAACGGATGGAAGCTCCAGGCGTTGTCCGACGACCCACAGGTAACGGTAAAGCAAGGGTGTTTGACATGAGGCGCACGCTACCGTTCCCAAAGGATTGAGGGGTGCGGTACAGCTTGGGTTGGGGCAGCAAAGCTGCGGCTTAGAATCACTCATGCGTTTATGGGATTGAATGACGGCTTTTCAATAACAGCTTTCACAGCTCACTCAGACGTTACGTTCGTTGTCTCGATCGTCCAGACCGTGCGTGTGGTGATTAGACTGGTGACATCGGCTACAGTATCCAGCGATCGATGTGTGCGTGCGATGGTGCATTACCTGCGATCGTGCATCACCAAGTGATCACTCCGCATCAAACGTCAAATGTCTTGAGGTTTCAGGGAACTCTAGCCGTAGCGTGTTTCTTATGATTGAGACCAACGCCTATCAACTATAGGAGCGAAAGCTGTAATCAGGCTCAATCATTTTCTTAAGAAATCTATCGCTGTGACTGTCCGAAATGCAATCTGCGCAGGCTGGATCTACCAGTAGAGATTACGTCTGCTTTCATTCACACTTCAGAGCATAGCTATATGGCGCTGACCCCTACGCTGATCTGGCTGATAGTCGGAACCGTTCTTTGTCTCGTCGAATTTATCGTGCCGACGGCATTTGTTGCCTGCGTCATGGGCATTAGCGCCTTGATTGTCGCAGCCGTCTCTCCAGTCTTGCCGCTGGGCTTGCAGGTCGCCTTGTGGATGGTGCTGTCGCTGGCACTTGTTTTCTACTCTCGTCGCTTAATCCGGCAAAAAGAAGCCCGCAAGTTTGACGCGACTGAAGCCGAAACCCTGACCGAAATTGCACCTGGGAAGCTTGGGCGTGTTCGCTATGAAGGCAATTCCTGGGCAGCGCGTTGCGAGGATCATGACGTGACGATCGCCCCTAATCAAAAGGTCTATGTCATCGCACGTAAAGGTACGACGCTCATCGTCATGCCAGAGCACCTGCTGCATTTGTGAGCGGTCACGGCTGCGTTGCAACACGCTTAAAGCAAGGGCTTGCAGGCAACGCTCACGCAACAACGTTCACACAACACATCGTTCACACAACACATACTCACAAAGGGAGACACCATCATGTTTGGTTGGTTTTTGGCTCTATTAATTGGCGGCGGCGGTGTGGCTCTTTCGTCTGCCAAGGTGATCCAGCAGGGTAATGAAGCGCTGGTAGAGCGGCTAGGTGTGTACGATCGCAAATTGGAACCGGGACTGAAATTTGTTGTACCTGTCTTAGAGCGCGTTGCTTACCAGGGCACCATCCGAGAGCGCGTGTTGGATATCCCACCCCAGCCCTCCATCACCCGTGACAACGTTTCGATTACGGTGGATGCAGTTGTGTACTGGCGCATCATCGACATGGCAAAGGCGTACTATAAAGTGCAAGATCTCCAGTCCGCAATGGTGAACCTGGTGCTCACTCAAATCCGCGCTGAAATGGGCAAACTGGAGCTGGATGAGACGTTTACCGCCCGTTCTCAAATCAACGATCTGCTGTTGCAAGAACTGGATGAAGCCACCGATCCCTGGGGTGTGAAGGTAACGCGGGTAGAACTGCGGGACATCATTCCCTCGCAGGCAGTGCAGGAATCAATGGAACTCCAAATGTCCGCAGAGCGACGCAAACGGGCAGCGATTCTGAATTCTGAAGGCGAACGTGAGGCGGCTGTAAACTCTGCGAAAGGTAAGGCTGAAGCGCAAGTCCTTGATGCCGAAGCTCGTCAAAAATCAGTCATTTTGCAGGCAGAAGCCGAGCAGAAAGCGATCGTCCTTCGTGCTCAGGCAGAACGGCAAAACCAAGTGTTGAAAGCCCAGGCAACCGCTGAAGCGATCCAGATTGTGAATCAATCGCTCAAAGCTGACCCCAAAGCTCCCGAAGCTGGAAAAATGCTCCTGGCATTGAACTATCTGGAGATGGGGAGCACGATCGGCAAGAGCGACAGCAGCAAGGTGATGTTTATGGATCCTCGTAGCATTCCCGCTACGTTGCAAGGCATGTTGTCGATCGTGGACAACGGCAAGGAAAGCTAGGGGCTGTCATCAATGACGACTACACATTGCTTGCAGCAAAGGTCCCAGCCCCTAGCCTGGTTTATTGAGACGGGCGCGACAGTGCTGATATCACAAGGTTTCGGAGCTGAATTGATGACGCGCCCTAAGGAATGCGAACTAAACAGAGTCGGTAATCTGTAGGGGTTTAGCATACCCTGCGGCAAGCAAGCTACGGGCAATGATCGTTGCGATGACCAAGGACGCACTTGCCGAATGCGAGGGGCTGTCATCAATGACGACTACACATGACTTGCAGCAGAGGTTCCAGCCCCTAACCTGTATGCTAGGACGGGCGCGACAAGGCTGATGCCGCAAGGTTCTAGAGCTGAATTGATGACGCGCCCTAAACCCTTACGCTTGAGTTTCCGGTGTTATTCAATCCACAATCCCAAGGATCGTGGATTGAATAACCGATATAGGGTGTAGTAAGCGTTAGCTGTCAGGCATTACAAGCCATAGCATCACGGGCATTCATCTTGATGGAGACATCCCAGATCGATAAGGATAGCGCTTAACTCTTGACCTCCAATACAGTATCTACAAAAGCCGATCTTATTCCTTAGAGCGAAATGCTCCTGGGTTACTGGGTCGTAGCCACTATACGCTCAAAATTTTTATCCGTTATTTTTTATCTTTTCTTCCTCAAAACTCCCGCACCGATGGCTTCTCGTCCTTCACTTCCCCCACCATGATGATGCTGGCTACGCCGATAAATAGCCCGTTTTCGAGCACGCCAGGAATGTTGTTGAGGGTTTTCTCCAGTTCGGCGGGGTTGTCAATGCCGTTGTCAAATTTTACGTCGATGACGAAGTTGCCCTGATCGGTAATAACAGGTCCCGCTTTTTTCACGCCCATGCGGAGCTGGGGTTTGCCGCCGAGTGCCTCGATCGCTTTCATGACAGGACTCATTGCCATCGGCACCACTTCCACAGGCAGCAGAAAGGTGGTGCCCAGCTTATCGACTAACTTGCCGCTATCCACGACGACGATGAATTGATTGGCAAAACCATCGACGATCTTTTCTTGCGTATGCGCCGCGCCACCACCTTTAATCAAATTCTTTTGCGGATCGACTTCATCCGCACCGTCGATCGCCACATCAATGCGATCAACTTCATCCAGCGTTGTCAGGGGAATGCCGTTTTCTTTCGCCAGCACGATCGCTTGAAATGAGGTTGTCACGCCTTTGATATCCTTTAGGTCGCCATTCTTGAGCCGATCGCCCAATGCCTGAATCGCAAAAGCTGTCGTTGACCCGGTTCCCAGTCCTACAATGGAACCTGACTGCACTCGCGCTGCGGCAGCCTCGCCAACTTGCTTTTTCATCAGTGTTGTGGGGTCTAGTTCGGTACTCATAACAATTTGGGGTGAGGAGTAAGGGATGAGGAGTGAGGAGTGAAAGCTTCAAAAAGTAGGAGTACTGTGAGGCTTAGAGTGTGACAGACTCAGTGTTCTAGAGTGTGTCAGATTAGTAATCTAGGGCTGAAATGATTTTACTGAAGTCGGTTTAGTCTACGCCTCTCCTCACCCCTCACCTCCAAGCAGTCTACTATCGATGGGCGATCTTCCTATGAGTTGGCACGAAGATTTTTCTGAAGCAGATTATCAGCACTACTGGAACCTGCCGCCTGAAGAGCGCCATCAGACGGTGATAGAGTCACAGACTCCTGACCCGTTAAAGGCGTTGTTGCTGTATCAGCAGGGACGACAGGCATTAGAGAACAATGATGTGAATACGGCGATCGCCTCCTTTGTAGAAGTGTTGGCACTCAAACCGGGCTGGCACGATGCCTGGGCAGGACACGCGGCGGCACTCTTGAAAGCGGGTGAATACGAGGGCGCGATCGCCAGTTGTGAGCGATCGCTAGAACTGGCACCAGAGAATGCAGAAGCCTGGAGCTTGCAAGGGGGCGCGCTCTTTCGTCTGGGACGGTATGAGGCGGCAGCAAACAGTTGCGATCGTGCCCTGGAGCTACAGCCCGACGACCAGCAAGCCTGGAGCACGCTAAGCGATGCCCTCGCCCATCAAAAGCGCTATACAGAAGCCGTCGTCAGCTACGACAAAGCGTTGGCGCTCAACCCTGACGAGCCTATCCTGTGGGGCAACCGGGGCGCGGCACTGCAAAAACTCGGTCGCTATGAGGAAGCGATTGCCAGCTACGACAAACTCTTGCAGGCAGAGCCAACCCACTACAAGCTCTGGCATCAGCGTGGCTTGGCACTGCGAAAGCTGCATCGCTTTGATGCGGCGATCGCCAGCTTTAACGAAGCGCTGACCCGGCAACCTGACTTTTACCCGGCAACCCGCAGCAAACTGTTTACCTTGATCCAAACAGGGACGCTATGGCGCTACGTCATGGGCGACAAACTGCTGGTGGAACGGGGCAATTTGACGAACGACCTGCGGAATGTGCTGGATTCTCTCGTCAAAACGAAGCTACCAACGCTGGTGGTGATTGCGCTGGTGGTGCTGTCCGGTACTCACAGCCGCGTCACGGCACTGGCGATCGCGGGCGTGTTTCTCCTCATTGCGGCGATCGGTGATTTTATTGCGGAGTCGCAGAGGTAACGTTGGTGCGATTGAGGTAGAAGGCAAAGGGGGTTGTTGGTTTTTAGTTGTTAGAAGAAGGCAGGAGGCAGGAGGCAAAGGGAGTTGTTGGTTGTTGGTTTTTAGTTGTTAGAAGAAGGCAGAAGGCAGGAGGCAGAAGGTAACGTTGTTGACTCCACAGGGGAAGCAGGAGTTGATGACTTTAGTTAAGAGTCAGGAGTCAGGAGTTTGGTTCTGTGCTTTATCCGGGGCAATTGGTTGCACGCTGGCTCCTTTCTCCACCAGCACTTTGGGATATTTGCTGAGACCGATGCGTTGAGCGCGATAAATGCCTGCGTGACCCGAAACGAGATAGCTTACGACACAGGCAATGCCTGCAAACGCTCCGGCGGGAAGTCCAAACAGTTCCATTGCCATGATGGTCGAAGCCAGGGGAGTATTGGCAGCGGCACCAAAGACGGCGACAAACCCCATCCCTGCTAGTAAGGGGGTGGGCAGTGGCAGAAAGAGCGATAGTGCATTGCCTGATGTGGCACCGATGAAAAACAACGGGGTGACTTCACCGCCTTTAAAGCCAGCGCCTAACGTGAGTGCGGTAAAGGCTAGTTTGGCGACAAAATCCCAGGGCGGGAGTAGCATCTGAAACGCGTCCACAATGGTGGGAATGCCGAGTCCAATGTATTTAGTGGTGCCGACTGCCCAAACCGCGATCGCCACCATCGCTCCACCAATAAACGGACGCAGCGGTGGATAGGCAATTTTAGCTTTGAAGATCTGCCCCATTTTATGGGTCGCTTCGGCAAACAGGCGTGCGACTAAGCCAAACACTGTGCCTGCAAAAACCGCTGACAAAAGAGCGGCAGAGCCACTGGAGAAGTCTTCCAGGCTGAGCAATGGAATGTTTGCCAGTCGATAGTCGGTATGGTGCAGCCCCCACTTCAGCGTGACATAATCGCCCACGATCGCCGCTACCATGCAGGGAAACAATCCGTCGTACCGAAGCTTGCCGATCGTTAGCACCTCCAGCCCAAAGACAGCCCCCGCGATCGGCGTACCAAAGACGGATGCGAAGCCTCCACTAATCCCGGTCATCAACAGAATGCGGCGATCGCTCCCCTTCAGTTGCAACAGTTTGGTGAGTTGATCTGCTAGGGATGCTCCCATCTGGAGCGCGGTGCCTTCTCGTCCTGCGGAGCCGCCAAAAAAATGGGTGATTACCGTTCCCAGCAGCACCAGGGGAGCCATGCGGAGCGGAATGATCTGCCTGGGATTGTGGATCTCCTCCAGCAAGAGATTGTTGCCAGCCTCGACCGATCGACCGACGTAGTGATAAATCAAGCCACTCAGCAGTCCACCCAGCGGCAGCAAGGCAATGATCCAGCGATGTGCCTCTCGCCAGTCAGTTGCCCAGTCTAACGAGGCTAAAAGCACCGCAGATGCCGTCCCACAAAGCACACCTGACACTGTGGCAATGGCTAACCATCTCGCAATTTGAGGCAGGGCAAACACTTGTTGGATATCCTGTAGCCCTTTCATAGGTGCAGCGATCGGGGTAGAGACGATAAATCAAACGCGCTTGTTACGCAGGGTGAATGCTTTACGGTAGCGTGCCCTTCAGCCTTATTGGAACGATTTCAGCCTCTGTGCGTCAGAAAACCCGGTTTGGCGTGTAAACGCTTTAGAATATAAACTGAGCCAGAATGTAAAGTGAAGCTTCAGGTTCTCGACGTTGCGCGCGGCTGGTTGCAGCCATACCCACGATGACCCAAGTCCTACCTCAGACCACTCAAATTGTGATCCGATCGATCCAGTATCGTGATCTGGAAACGGTTGAACGTCTCTGTGAGGCAGAAGTCGATCGCGATCGTGAGAGCAGCACTGTCGTCGAAAATCCTGCTAAATTGCTACTGCGCCCCTTACATGGGTTAAAGAAAGCGTTAAGCCTCGTCTGGGCACCGTCACAGCAAACCTTTGGTGCGTATCTGGCAGACCAGGATAACCAACTGCGCGGCATGATTCGGATTTCGCCCTTCAACCGCACCCGTAGCACCTGGCGGGTCGATCGGGTTGCCGTTGTACACAGCGCCGAGCCAACCAGCGAACCCTCTACAGAAGAAGCCTCCGAAGCACCAAAAGCACCCCCAAAGCTGAGCCTTGCCACTGTTGGTTCACAGCTACTACGGCACTGCTTTGAAAAGATTTGGGAAGCGCGCACCTGGCTCCTAGAAGTCGATGTCAACGACACAGCACTCCTGGCGCTGTATCGGCAAAACGGCTTTCAGCCACTGGCGCAGATGACCTATTGGGTGCTGGCATCAGAACAACTCCAGGACATTGCGGAACGCGAGCCTGACTTACCAAATCTTCTGCCCATCAGCAATGCAGATGCTCAACTGTTATATCAGTTGGATACCGCTGCCATGCCCCCTTTGGTGCGGCAAGTGTTCGATCGCCACGTTTTAGACTTCAAAACGAGCTTGCTTGGCTCACTCATGGGTGGGGTCAAAAACTGGTTTAGCCATGCGGAAGTGGTCAGTGGGTATGTGTTTGAACCCCAGCGGAAAGCGGCGATCGGCTACTTCCAGATTCGCCTTTGCCGCGATGGTTCCCAACCCCACCAGGCACAACTCACCGTGCATCCTGCCTACACCTGGCTGTATCCTGAGCTGATGTCGCAAATGGCGCGCATTACGCAAGCACTGCCGCCTCAAAGCCTGGAATTAGCCTCGTCTGACTATCAGCCAGAACGTGAGGAGTACCTGGAGCGCATCGGTGCCAGCCGCCTTGCCCATACGCTAATGATGTCTCGTTCCGTTTGGCACAAGCTGCGAGAATCTAAGCTGCCGATGGCGCTCGACTCACTCCAGCTTTCTGAAGTGCTGCAAGGGTTTAAACCTGCCCGTAAACCTGTGCCTGGGCGGATTTCGCTCCTGCGTACCTGGAATCAATCCACCACCGATCCCAAAGCGGATGTGAGTACGTCTCCTCGTCAGACTGGCAACACGGACGATCCGTCGCGAAGCACCAATCCGCTGCTAAATCTCCCAACACCAACCGATTTTTCTGATCCACCTCAGGAAGGTCCCTGCTGCTAGGTGCCATAGGAGGCACAGAGGATGCAAATTTCGGCGCTGGGGTTAGACGTTGGCAAGAAGCGGATTGGGGTAGCAGGGTGCGATCGCACCGGACTGATTGCCACTGGCTTAATGACGATCGACCGTGTATCCTTTCAGCACGTCTTGAGCGAACTTCAGCAACTCGTCGCTGAGCGCGATGTCACTGTGCTGGTGGTAGGTTTGCCGTATACCATGAGTGGCACGATCGGCACCCAGGCGCGGCATGTGCAGAAATTTGCTCAAACCATGTCAACCGCACTTCAGTTGCCGCTGGAATACGTAGACGAACGCCTCACCTCCTTTCAAGCCGAACAATTGCTGCACGCCCAAAAAATCTCGCCTTCTCGCCATAAAGGACTGATTGATCGCAAAGCTGCGTCCCTCATTCTGCAACAATGGTTGGATGAGCGCCGCCTCAAAGCACCTTACACTCAACCATCTCTCAAGCCCGATGCGGCTGATTCCGAAGCTCTGGATTCTACCGTCTTCTGAGTCACGGGCAAGATGGGTAAGTGCCTGCAAAATGATCGATTTTAGTGGAGAGTCCGGAATGGATGAAGACGATCTTGAGATGGATGTAGAAACCGTCACCCTGACGGACACTGTCGGACGGACGATTGACTGCACCATTGAGCACGCTCTCGAAGTAGAAGGGCAAGACTATGTGCTGTTGCTGCCAGTGAACTCGCCCGTCGAAATCATTGCCTGGCAGGAAGATGGGGATGAGGAAGAAGCTGTCCCAGTCGAAGACGATGAAGACATTGATGTCCTCTTTCCCGTAGCCAAAGTGGTTCTGGAGGAGCAAAACCTTGTGCTGAAGCGCACCGCTGTCACCCTAACCGTTGAAGGCGAACTCCCTGACCTCACCGAGGAGGACGACCTGGCTGGACTGGAATCTGACACAGAGGGTGAAGAAGAAGAACTACAATTCCTCGCAAGCTTCTACTATGAAGAGCAGGAATTTGGCATTTACGCGCCACTCGATCCGTTTTTCATTCTGGCGCGGGTCGATGCGAATAATCAACCGCAGTTACTTTCACCCGAAGAGTTAGAAAAAATTGAGCCACTGCTGCCGATGATTGAAGACCAGTTGCTTGACCAGTTTGAATAAAAACACGTCAGGTAAAGCTAGTTTTTAAAGTTTGGTTGTTAGTTGTTAGAATGTCTTGCTGCTACAAGCCGACAGTAACAGCTAACAACTACTTTTTTTGATCATTCGATCAATTCAGCCTGCAACAGAGCATGAAAGCAAAACACAGCATAGTAAGGGGTGCCATCGTGCTGCTGCTATTTGCAGCGATCGGTGTTGTGGGTTGGCGTGGTTGGGCGTGGTGGACAGCCGCCAATGCGCCGCCGATCGCAGCAGGCACTCCCACCAAAACGGTCAAGCTACGGGTGCCGCAAGGGACTTCTGCTCAAGAAATTGGCAGAGACTTGCAGGCGCTCGGTGTCATCCGCTCAGCCGCCGCGTGGGATCTCTGGGCACGCTGGCTGATGGCGCACGAACCGCAAGGTGGCTTTAAGGCTGGTGTCTATCAACTTTCGCAGACAGAGCCGCTCACTACCGTTGCTGCCAAAATCTGGTCAGGCGATGTCGTGCGGTTGAGCTACACCATTCCAGAAGGATGGTCTCTACGGCAAATGGCAGCCTACTTTGAGGAACAGGGCTTTTTCTCAGCGCAAGACTTTTTGGCAGCGGTAAACACCTTTCCCACCGCTCAATATGCCTGGTTGCCTACCAACCCTTCACCCGGAGAGCCAGCGCTAGAAGGCTATCTTTATCCCGATACCTACGATCTGTCAGGGGCACCGATCCAACCAGAAGTCGTGCTCAAGCAAATGCTCGATCGCTTTGAGCAAGTGGCACTCCCCCTCTATGAACAAGGACGAGGACAAACCGCTCTAAGCTTTACCCAATGGGTAACCCTTGCAAGCATTGTGGAGAAAGAAGCCGTCATTGCCAGCGAACGACCTCGTATTGCGGGTGTTTTTACAAACCGACTGCGAAAGAACATTCCCCTTGGTGCAGATCCCACCGTTGAATACGGGCTGGGCATTCAGCAAACGCCTGATCAACCGTTGACCCTCGCCCAAGTCCGAACGCCATCCGCTTACAATACCTATCTCAACACAGGCTTACCGCCCACACCGATCGCCAGTCCAGGGCTAGCCAGTCTCAAAGCCACGCTGAATCCAGAAAACACTGCGTTTCTCTACTTCGTTGCGCGGTACGATGGTACTCACGTTTTTAGCCGCACCCTGGCAGAACACCAGGCGGCACAGGTGGAAATTCAGGATAAACGCAAGACTACTAAGCCCAGCAAAACTTAGAAATGGAAATTCAATAACTCCGCCAACCTTAGCCTTTTAGTGTACGGGCGCGGCATGCGGCAAATCGCTCTGAGTGAAGGCAAGGACTTTTTACCACATGCCACGCCCCTACGCACAGAATGACACCTTCATAAATCCACGATCTATAGCGCAAAGACCAATGGTACTAAACTATGTAGAGTGATCGCTCCAGGGGCGATCGCACGTTGCTTGAAAACGGGTGCTAGGGCGCGTTATCAATTCAGCTCGAAACCTTGCGGTATCAGCATTATCGCGCCCGTCCAAACGAACAAAGCTAGGGACTGAAAACCCTTGCTGCAATTAATGTGTAGTATTAATTGATGACAGCCCCTAGCTTATAAGTCCATTTTTTCCTGTAGCAAGCGGATTCATGAGTGCTTCTACATTCTGTGATCTTTATTACGGTTGCTTATGTCTTGGGGCGAACTTCTCCAACCTGACCTGATCTTGTACGGTTCCATTTTGAAACTAACCCCTGCCCTGGTGCAACAGCATCAGCTCAAAGGGTTAGTGCTGGATGTTGACGAAACGCTTGTGCCAATCCGTATGGCTGAAGTATCGGCAGAGTTGCTGCCCTGGGTAAACGACATTCGCCAGGTCGCGACACTATGGCTCGTCAGCAACAACATCAGTGAAGGACGCATTCAGCGGATTGCCAAGACGTTAGACCTTCCATACATGGCGGGGGCTGGTAAGCCGTCACGTCGAAAGCTGAGACGTGCGGTTGAGTCGATGGGGCTACCGACAGAACAGGTGGCAATGGTAGGCGATCGCCTGTTTACAGATGTTTTAGCTGGGAACCGTCTAGGCATGTTTACCATTCTGGTTGAGGCGATGGTGAACCCGAATGAAGCCATCAAGCGTTCTCCCCTGCACTCGTTCGAGGTTTGGCTCTCCCAAGCACTGGGCGCATCCCTCCTACCTGACAAGTGATCTCACAAGCGCTTTTAGAATGGGGATCACGCCACCTCTTCAAGGCACATCTACTGATCGAAAGAATCTTAAGAAAAGCTTAAGTGTGCGGGGATCAACGAAAACACACGTTAAATTGATGAGTATAGTACTGGAGTCAGCTTACATAAAGACTCTAACGATGAATGCCTGTGAATACGTGCGTGAAGCGTCAAGCCTCGTTTATAGAGGTTTTGGCGCTTCGCCATTTTAAAGCGATGATCAAAGCGATGGATGAAAACGATCGCGGTCATGCCTGCATCTGAGCAAGCCTTATCCTGAAACAATGGCTCAAACACTGGTAGTCAAAATCGGTACCTCTAGCTTGACGCAGCCAGAAACCGGGCTTTTGGCTTTAGCGACGATCGCCAGTCTGGTGGAAGTGTTAAGTAGCCTGAGACGACAAGGACATCACGTTGTCCTGGTCTCTTCTGGTGCAGTTGGGGTTGGCTGTGCTCGCCTTGGGTTGACAGAGCGTCCCCGTGAGATTGCGCTCAAGCAAGCCATTGCAGCGGTAGGGCAGGGACGTTTAATTCGCACCTACGACGATTTTTTTACATCGTTGCAGCAGCCGATCGCCCAGGTATTACTCACTCGCAGCGATCTCGTGCAGCGCAGCAGCTACCTCAACGTCGAGCGCACCTTTCAGCAATTGCTCCAGCTTGGCGTGATCCCGATCGTCAACGAAAACGATACCGTCGCCGTCGATGAACTCAAGTTTGGCGACAACGATACTCTCTCAGCGCTCGTTGCCAATCTTGTGCGCGCTGACTGGCTCTTTCTACTCACCGATGTCGATCGCCTCTACTCCACCGATCCCCGCAGCGATCCCAATGCTCGGCCGATCGTCCGCATCAGTCGGATGGATCAGTTGAAAGAACTGCACGTAAACCTGGAGCATCACGGCTCTCGCTGGGGCACAGGCGGCATGGTGACAAAGATCGCGGCAGCCCAAATTGCAACGGGTGCTGGCGTGCGAACCGTCATCACGGATGGCAGATTTCCCAAAAACCTGGAAAAGATTCTACAGGGCGACGCGATCGGCACTCAGTTTGAACCCCAGCCACGCCCCGCCAATGCCCGCAAACGCTGGATCGCTCATGGTCTCGTGCCTGCTGGCAAGCTTTATTTGGATGATGGCGCGGTCAGGGCAATCCTTAACGCGGGACGATCGCTCCTGGCGGCTGGCATTGTGCAGGTAGACGGCGAATTTCAAAGCCAGGAAGCCGTACTGCTCTGCGATCGTGCTGGGCAAGAAATTGCCAGAGGTATCGTCAACTACCGCAGCAGCGAACTCCAGCAAATCAAAGGACACCAATCCGACGCGATCGCCGCTATTCTCGGTTATCCAGGTGCAGAAACGGTGGTGCATCGGGATAATTTGGTTTTGAGCTAGAGAGGGAAAGACAGAAGGCAGGAAGCAGAGGGCAGAAGGATGAGAATGAAGGCAGAGGGCATGAGGCAGAGGGCAGAAGGCTAAAAAGTTTTAACAGTTGTCGTGATCAGTGAAACAGCCACCAGTGAACGAGCGGGGCATGACTGAAGGCTAGAAACTGAAAACTGCTTACTGATCACTGGAGACTGACCGCTGACCACTGACCGCTCCATCAACTCAAAACTCGAAACTGAAAACTCGCCTTCTGCCCTCTGCCCTCTGCCTTTTCCCCCTAACTCCTCCCCCTCTCGCCAACCATCATCCGTGCCGATGGACGCGCTAGCGATTTACGGTGTTGCGGATAGTCTGCGGGCGGCGCTACAACAGCTGTGAGAAACTCCAGGTTAAACCGATAGCCCACGTTGCGAACGGTTTGAATCAGGCTGGGCTGTCGAGGATCGGTTTCAACCTTTTTGCGGAGAGACAAAACGTGGGTGTCTACGGTACGCGGATTGTCGATCGCATCTGGCCATGCTCGTCGCAACAGTTCCAGACGGCTCAACGGCATACCACCTGCCTGAGCCAGGACATACAGCAAGCTAAATTCTTGAGGCGTTAGATCGACCAGATCGCCCTTAAACCGCACCCGCCGATGAACGAGATCAATCTTGAGGTCGCCATAGTCTAGCGATGCCGGAGGAGCAGGTGATTTGCTGCGTCGGGTTAGCGCTTCGACACGGGCGAGAAATTCCTGCATCCCAAAAGGTTTGGTGAGGTAATCATCGGCTCCTGCCCGTAAGCCTTCCACAATGTCTGTTTCAGAGCTTCGAGCCGATAGCATGAGGATGAGTGACTGCTGCTGTTGCTGGAGCCAGCGGCAAAACTCAATGCCATTGCCATCGGGGAGTTCAGAATCCAAAATAACCAGCGTGGGCTGACGATGCTGAAACACATCCCTTGCCTGATGCAGGTCAGCCGTTTGATGCACCCAATACCCTGCTTGCTGCAAATGCCACCCCAGTAGCGATCGCAGATGCGGATTTGCCTCGACAATTTGAATACAAAAAGCTCCCACGGAGGCTGCATTCCTTAAAGATTGTGACTATAAACCTATCAGAGCCTTGACCTTGGGTTTGTAATCGGCGCTACCCCTGCCAATTCAGCCTTTTGAGGAAGCGATTCCTCTTGATCTAACGCCTACTCGATCCGTTCAAAACACAAAGGATCATCAAAGATTTACGCGTTTTTACGTATTACTCTCTTGAGAAGGAGCGAGAACTGAAGCGATTAAAGTTAAGATGATGGCAGATAGCAGTTTCGTTTAGGACTCATCGTTGAAACGACTGAGCTAGTGATAGCAGTCGTTTGCAGCCGACTCAGATCATTGACATTTCTAGTCTTAACTGTTAACTTTATCACCCTAGCATCAACTATGTTGCAAGATACCACCACCATCCGCTATTACCAGAGGCTTAGCGACGCTGTTGTTGAGCTTTGGAATCGAGGTTATCGCTTTGACGATTTACGCCTCTATGTGGATGGTTACCTGGCTTCCCTTAGACACTCCAATAGCCTTGAACCGTATCTCATTCATCGCCTTGAAGAAGAAATTGTCCGGTATCTCTACGACCCCTCTAATTTTGAAAAAACTCAGACAGAACTGGATTATCGGTAGCGCGATCGCACCAACCTCACGCATCTGTACAACTCAAGACTGTCCTGAGTCAAAGTTGGAGCCTGGGTTCTTTTAGATATTCTCTGCGCCAACGTGATAGGTCAGTTGCACCAGCCCAGAATCATAGGATTGGCTCCTGGTGAGCGTGAGAAACGTTGTAAGCGTTGCTTGATGAAACAAGGCTACCCCGTCCCCCAGCAAGATGGGGTGAATCGAAAGCACCAGTTCATCCAGCAACGAGAGCGCGATGAAGGGTTGGATGAGGGCGGCTCCACCCACCAACCAGATGTTTTTGCCATCCGTTTGACGCAACTCCTCCACAAACGCTTTGATATCAGAACGAACCGTCTGTGCGTGTGGCGCAGTATCAAAGTGAGGATCGTTTGAGAAGACGTAGCATGTTTTCTCCAGATAAGGAAATTCGCCGAATGTGAGCACTTGCTCGTAGGTTTTTCGCCCCATTAAAACCGTATCAACGCTGGCAAGAAACTCCGTATAACCATAGTCCTGGTCTGTAAACAGCCAATCGACTTCCCCCGAAGCCCGCGCAATATAGCCGTCTAGACTGGCAGCGATAAAAAGAATAATTCGACGCATCGTGTAGTTGCTGAATTCCCACGCTGTCATCTTCCCACGAAAAATTAGCACACACTGGTTCGTGCATGATAGCTGCTGCTAGTTCACCAACAACATGCACTCCATTGCTCATGCCTTGATGAGCCATCGATCGCCTCTGCCCTGCAAAGAGGGTCTGACTGTTGTGAAGCACTTTGCTACACTCAAGTTCAGCGCTATTGATTCCTTTTCCCTCCTCCCCACTCCCCACTCCCCACCACCTCCCCATGACTCGACGCATTGTAGAACTTCTCCGCCACGGACAGCCCGGTGAAACCGTGACCATTAAAGGTTGGGTGCGTACCAAGCGAGAGCAAAAAGAATTTAGCTTTGTGGAAGTCAACGATGGCTCTTCGCTGGCAGGGCTTCAGGTTGTGGTGAATCAAACTGTGTCAGGCTATGCGGAGACAATCAAGCGAATCAACACAGGCGCATCGGTAGAGATTGCGGGCACGTTAGTCGAATCGCCTGCGAAGGGGCAGCGGGTAGAACTGAAAGCAGACTCGATCGCCGTGTATGGAGAAGCCGATCCAGAAACCTATCCTTTGCAGAAGAAGCGGCATTCCTTTGAGTTTTTGCGCGATATTGGGCATCTGCGATCGCGCACCAACACCCTCAGCGCCGTGTTTCGCGTCCGTAATGCTGCTTCAACTGCCATTCATCAGTTCTTTCAGGAACGAGGCTTTCTGTGGGTACACACGCCCATCATCAGCGCCAGCGATTGTGAAGGGGCAGGCGAAATGTTCACCGTGACGGGCTTTGACCTGAAGCAAGTGCCTCTGACGGATGATAAAAAAGCCGTTGATTACAGCAAAGATTTTTTCGGTAAACACGCCTACCTGACTGTAAGTGGGCAATTGGAAGCCGAAATCATGGCGATGGCGTTTAGCAACGTCTACACCTTTGGTCCCACCTTTCGCGCTGAAAACTCCAACACCTCGCGGCACCTGGCAGAGTTCTGGATGGTCGAGCCAGAGATGGCGTTTTGCGATTTAGACGGCGACATGGATTTGGCAGAAGCTTTCCTCAAGCACATTTTCAAGTACGTGCTGGAAACCTGCCCCGAAGATATGGAGTTCTTCAACCAGCGGATCGACAACTCCGTGCTGGCAACCGCCGACAACATCATCAACAACGAGTTTGCCCGCGTGACGTATACGGAGGCGATCGCCCTTCTCGAAAAAGCCAGCAAAACATTTGAATACCCCGTTGAGTGGGGCTTAGATCTCCAGTCGGAACACGAGCGCTATTTGGCTGAGGAGCATTTCAAGAAGCCGACGATCGTCACCGACTATCCCGCCAAAATCAAAGCCTTTTACATGCGGCTGAACGACGACAAAAACACTGTGCGGGCAATGGATATCCTCGCGCCCAAAATCGGCGAAATTATTGGCGGTTCCCAGCGGGAAGAGCGATTAGACGTGCTGGAACGCCGCATTCAAGCACAGGGACTCGATCTTGCAGAATACTGGTGGTACCTGGATCTCCGTCGCTACGGTACGGTTCCCCACGCAGGCTTTGGTCTGGGCTTCGAGCGTCTCGTGCAGTTTCTCACCGGCATGGGCAACATTCGTGACGTGATTCCCTTCCCCCGCGCTCCGCTGGATGTGGAGTTTTAAGAGCGAAAGCCATCTTCTGTTCGCTAAGCTTCAACGCTGAGAGGGAATCATCATGACAACCGAACTAGAGGCAAGCTACAAGCATCTCTACGAGACAGACTTTGTGCAGTGGATTGAAACCACTGTCGCTCAGTTGAAGGCGCAAGACTACACCAACGTTGATTGGGAAAATCTGATTGATGAAATTGAGACAATGGGACGCAGTGAACGTAGCAGTCTGAAGAGCAATCTCGTGATTGTTCTAATGCACTTACTCAAGTGGCAGTATCAACCAGAACGCCGAAGTAGTAGCTGGAAAGGCAGCATCGTTGAGCATCGTCAGCGCATTCGGGATGAACTGAAAGATTCTCCCAGCTTAAAGCCGTATCTAGAGCAAATTTTTGCTGAGTGTTACATCAATGCAGTTGAACGAGCGATCGCCGAAACCGATCTCCCTGCCGAAACTTTCCCGCGATCGTGCCCCTACACCCTTTCAGCAACGCTAGATTCTAGCTACATGCCGAATTAAATTACCTTGTCCCTTGTCTGTTTTAGGAACAGTAATACTTACCCAAAAAGGCTCCTTTGAAATGCTTGAACTCCATAAAAGCTATGTATTCAATGAACAGCAGCAACCCATTGCCGTTCAGATTCCCCTTGAAGAATTTGAACGAATCGAAGAAATTCTAGAGAACTATGGGCTAGCAAAGCTTATGGAAGAGTCAGAAGGCGGTGAGCGGCTTTCCAAAGCTGAAGCGCTAAAGTACTATCAGTCCCTCAAGAGCAAACATGTGGACGGTTGAATATACAAAACGCTTTCTAAAGGAACTTGCGGCTCTCCCAACTCCGATTCAAGCTCGTGTCGAGCCAATTGTTTTTTAAGCACTGGAATCAGAAAACCCCTTTGGACTAGGCTATCTTGAAAAAATGAAAGATACGACGACAAATACAAAATTTGCGTTGGTGATTATCGGATTGGCGTTACGGTCAATCGAGCAACGAACACGCTAATTTGTGAACGGGTCGCTCATCGTAGAGATATTTACAGAGTTTTTCCCTGAAATAAGTACATATCAGTTGATGATCACCGAAACCGATCTTCCCACCGAAACCTTCCTGCGATCGTGTCCTTACACCACTGCGGAAACGCTAGACTCTAGCTACCTACCAGATTGATACGGTTGCTAGCCTACGTCTAAGAACCTTCTTCTCACTTAATCTGATTCTGACGCTTCAAGGATTCTTGTACTGATGCTTGAAGGGCTGTATTACGATTTGGATACATTCCTTGTTCGACTAGAAGATCAATTTGAGACAGCAGTACTGGATCAACAGACAAAGATGTTCTTACCTCACGCGGTTCGTAATCCAGGTACAAAATATCTAGATACTTTGCTAAATCGATGTCGTAGATTGAAGGCTTGAAACCGTTATCCCAAGTTGTTAACCAGACAATTACGATGTGATATCGGTTCTGCCACGTTGGATGATGGTTGACTCTCGAAAATCTTCGGGATGCCACTAACATGAAGTGCATCGCAGATTCAAAGGTCTCAAACTCGTAATTTCGCCTCAACTCAATCGAAACTCCTGCTTCCAATCTCCCATTTTCTTTTGTCCACTGTGGCAATATGGCTGGTATCTGGTCAAGCTCTTGCTCTGAAAGAGGAATAGCAGGTTGACGACCAGGTGCTGGAAATCCAATACTGCTATTTTCTGTAGAAACTGCTCGCTCAAAGCCTTTCTGTTCCAAAGTTTTGAGTAGAAGATTGACATCATCAGGCAGGTACTGTGTTCTTAATTTGAACGATTGATGGTTTATGAGCGGTACAAGGGATGTCGGCAATGCTTTCTTCCGGGGAAGCTCGGCATCGGAAACTAGTAACGGAATGATGAGTAGATTATTTGCAATCGCACACTCGATCTCTTTACGAACCCAGTCGTGCGAATCGTCCAAACGGCGGCGATAGTCTTCATCCTGTGCTCCTAGCCAGTTCGGTCCAATAACAGCAATTAATACTGAAGCCAACTTTACATTACTTTCAAGATAGTCTACCCACTTATCTCCAGCTTCAAGACCTTTTTCGTCAATAAACACTTTGGTGTCAACAAGTGCTCTGCTAAGTTCAGCATGTAGCCAGAACGCTAAAGTTAGACTATCCGATTTGCGGTAACTGATGAATATGGATTTAGTCATATAAGTGATATCGTTTGAGCTTTGCGGTCAGGATGAGCTTCTTCATTCCTCATCAGCTTCTTCAAGAGACAAATGCAATTCTGCAATAATCTCTTCTACAGACTGTGGCTTCAGTTTGCCTGTATGAAATGCTGCGCGCGCTTCTCTCGCATCGTCTGCGATCGCTTCACGGCGACGCTCAATATGGCGCTTATGCACAATTTCTACCAGCATTTCTTACTGCTCTACTGGAAGCTGCATAACGGTATCGAGTGCAGAGTCAAGCGTTGTCATATCAACCTGCCTGTCAATAGTTCTTTGCTTTTTGATCGACAAAACACCACAGCCATTGCTCACCCAACTCTGCGGAACTAATCACAGGATGTCCCGTTTCCTTATGGTGATGGCTAGCATGTTGATTGGGAGAAGAATCGCAGCACAGCATCTTGCCGCACTCCTGACAAATGCGAAGATGCACCCAGCGGCTATTGGTTTTAACGCACTCTTCGCAGCGAAAAACGGGATAGTTCGCTTTCGGGATAATCGTTTCTGCCGTTAGTGTGTCTAAGTGTTCGCAAGTCATAGGTTGTCAGGGGGTAAGGGGGCAGGGTCGAAACGGGCAATTTAAGCGCTGAGAATCTCCAGGGCGATCGCCTGTGCTTGGGGCATTTGTCCATAGGTAAACACATAGGGCACGTCTGTTGGCAGGGTCGGCAAAAACTGATCCAGCACATACGGACTGCCATAGAGGACAAGTGCCAGCAGTTGGTCTGTCTCAACTAAGTAGTGAAACCAGTCGATCGCGGTTTGGGTCAGTCCCGCACTGCCACGAAAGGGGTTTCCACGAATGAACAACTGTAACAAGGTTGGTTGCCAGTGCTGCTGAGACTCTAGCGTGTTCAGCTCCAGCGCGTTAGACCCGAAAGCATGAAACCCGGCTGCGATCGTCGGCGTATAGCGATCGACCAGTTGCACTTGATAACCCAGGCTTTGAGGTAGAGCGATCGCGGGAGACTGCCTTCCCAAGCCTTCACACGCCAGCACATCATCCAAAATCACCAGACTTCGGCGGTGTTGCGACCAGCGTGCTTGCGTGAGGCGAGAGTGTTCAGGATAGTGGATCTGCATCGAATCGCGCAGCAGACTGTCAACGAGGGCTTGTGCCTGGGGTTGCGCTAATTGAGTTGTCATTTGCGCTTCAACTTCGATCGAGGCTCGTGTCTCCCAAGCATGAGAGGTACCGCCATCCTCGACAACGGCGCAGACTTTGTACTTGGTTCTCCAAATGCGTTCTACCGAAGCCTGAATGCGATCGGCAGCCAACCGCCCACGTTCAACCGCCTCGCAGACTGCCTGAATCGCGCCCTCTGGGTCAAGCGGCATCAGCAGAATGTCTGCCCCTGCTTCAACGGCTAACACGACTGCTTCGTTAGCACCGTAACGGTTGGCGATCGCTCCCATCACCAAGGCATCGGTGACGATTAACCCGTCGAAGTCCAACCCCTGCCGCAACTCCTGGGTCAGAATGCGCGGCGATAGGGTTGCCGGAAGCTCTGGGTCGAGGGCTGGAATTTGCAGATGGGCACTCATCACGGCATCCACACCCGCTGCGATCGCCGCCTTAAACGGAGGAATTTCGACCTGAGCCAACCGTTCTAGCGAGTGGGGTAAGATGGGCAACTCCAGATGAGAATCGACGGCAGTATCGCCGTGTCCCGGAAAATGCTTGGCAGCGGTTAGAACAGAATGTTGTTGTGCGCCATGCAGAAAGGCAGTAATGAGTTGGCTGACCCGTGCCGAGGTTTCGCCAAACGCCCGCACGTTGATGACGGGATTGGCAGAATTGTTATTCACGTCCACGATCGGAGCCAGTACCCAGTTCAAGCCGATCGCGCGGGCTTCTTGTGCAGTTATCGCTCCTAATTGCTCGGCGTAGTATTCGGCGCGATCGGGCGAGTTTTGCGCGACAGCAGCCAGTGCCATTGGTGGCGGAAACCACGTTGCGCCTGCAAAGCGCTGTCCCACCCCTTCTTCCACATCAGCCGCAATCAGTAAGGGAATGGTCGCCCAATCCTGTAGCTGTTGCGTGCGAAGCGCCAACTCTCCCGCACTGCCGCCCAGCAAAATGACTCCGCCCACACCTAGATCTTGAATCAAATGCTGAAGCTTGGCGGCGGTCGGCTCCCACACAGGATATTGAATCTGATGATCAAACAGATAGCCTGAAGCTCGCACCACCACCATCTGAGCGACCTGTTCCGCCAGCGAAAGGGCTTCAATGTCGGGAAGAAGAGAAGTCATGGGGGGAGAAAGTTTTGAGTTAGAAAAAGTTGTTAGTTGTTAGTTGTTGGTTGTTGGAGAAAAGGGGGAGTGGGGAGTAGGAGTAGGGCTAAAGGATGAAACTTTGAGTGTTTGCTGTCCGCTACATCCTGACTTCTGACTTCTAACTCCTTCTAAAAACTAGAAACTAAAAACCAACAACGCTTTCGCCTTCTGCCTATTCTTCAACAGTTTCCCCCCGATCGCCCTCTTCCCCTTCTGCCTGCTCCCGCTCCTGGCTGAGGCGATTGAGTAGCGAAAGCACCTTATCGCCACGCTCTAGCGAACTATCTTCTAGAAAAACAACTTCGGGGGTACGGCGCAGGCGAATGCGTTGACCAAGTTCGCTACGTACAAAGCCTGTTGCAGACTTCAAGCCTGCCATCGTTTCGGCTTTGGCTTCGCTGGTGCCATAAATGCTGACGAAAATTTTGGCGTGTTGTAAGTCACCCGCCAACTGCACATCTGTAACGCTGACCAAGCCTGAACCCACGCGATCGTCCTTGATGCCAGACAGCAACATCTGACTAACCTCACGCTTGATCAATTCGGCAACGCGCTCCACTCGACGACTCGTAGCCATAACAAACCTACCTTTTATATAGACGCTGCTTGCTGCTTGCCATTCTCCAGAGCGGATTAAGCGATCTCAAGTCCTAACATGGCGCGTAGGGTCAAGCCGATGAAAACCAGGCTAGCAACGAAAAAACTAATCAGCGCGATCGCTGTCACCGGGTTCTTTAAGAGGGGTGCCAGCGGTTTGAGCGCATTCAGCAAGACACCCAACACCACACCCGTGATGAAGATCGGGTACTTAGAAACGGTATTCCAAAAATTCTGCATGAGCTTGAAGGAGAACGGTGTACCGTCCGTGGATTTACAGTAAATGTGCTGCTTCCCTATTTTACTACTTACGCTACGCAAACCTCGGAGGTTTCACCAAGCACCAAGCATTGTGACCAACGTTGTGGCTCAAAGCTCGGAGATTTTGGGCTTATCAACTCCCCAACCGGAAAATTGCGTCCACTTTAAAGATCACCTCTATGATAGGTGCATGCAAACAAGACTCCCGCCACGACTGCATCCCCGCCCGTTTTTAAAGTGGGCTGGTGGCAAAGGTCAACTGATTCAACAATATATTCCTCACTTTCCCAAACAGTTTTCGACGTACCACGAGCCGTTTTTAGGAGGAGGTGCGGTTTTTTTTCACCTGTTGCCAGCACGATCGCGGTTGATGGATATTAATCCAGAGTTGGTGAATGTGTATTGTTGCGTGAGAGATCAGGTTGAGTCGTTAATTGCTTGCTTAAAGGAACATCGCGATCGCCATTGTGTAGAGTATTACTATCAGGTTCGAGCCAGTACAAATGGTTCCAGTGTTGAACGTGCTGCTCGTTTAATTTATTTGAATAAAACGTGTTTCAACGGGCTATATCGCGAGAATTCTAAAGGGTTATTCAACGTTCCCATTGGGCGCTATAAAAATCCAACCATCTGCGATTTTGAGTTACTGTATGCCACGTCAGCCTCGTTGCGATCGACCCGCATTAAGCTAAATTCCTTTGAAGCAGTGCTGGAGGATGCTACTAACAGCCAAGATTTTGTCTACCTCGATCCGCCCTATCATCCTATCAGCGCCACCAGTAAATTCACGGCTTACAATCGCTATGCGTTTACCGAAGCTGATCAAATTCGACTGCGGGATACCTTTGTTAAGCTAGCAGAACGGGGGGTGAACGTAATGCTTTCCAACTCCGATTGTTCGTTTGTGCGTGACCTCTATCAAGACTTTACAATTAACACGATCGTTGCCTCAAGAGCCATTAATTCCAACGCCGAAAAACGAGGGAAAATCACCGAAGTTTTAGTGACATCCTATTAATTAAGTTCATGACTGATCCTCCACAATACCTCAGCCCTACCGAACTGAAAGAATGGCAACGACGACTGGCTGAAGCAAACAAAAACAACATTCTCTGTCACTGTCGAGCGTGCGATCGCGAATGGGTCGCCTCCACCAACGAAACCTGCACCTGCGGTAGCACCCGCGTTGAGCATATCGCCTGCTGGCAGTTTCCCGATGGTTAAATGGTAGGGACGTTACCTGTAACGCCCCCACATTTCTAACCGATCGCCCAGTTCACCAGCGTTCTCACGCCATAACCTGTAGCACCAGGGCTGTTGTAGCCGTTCTCTTTTTCCGTCCAGACGGGACCCGCCACATCCAGGTGTGCCCAGGGTGTTTCTTTCACAAACTGCTTGAGGAATAGTGCTGCCGTGATAGAACCGCCGGGACGAGGCCCTGTGTTCTTCATATCGGCGATCATGGATTTCATGCCATCGAAGTATTTTTCTTCCATTGGCATTTGCCAAATTTTTTCGCCTGCCAGTTCGCCTGCGTGAGTCAGTTGGTGAGCGATTTCAGGGTCAGAACTCCACAGTCCAGCAATTTCGTCACCAAGGGCAACGATGCAGGCACCAGTGAGAGTCGCTAAATCGACGATCGCATCCACACCCAGCTTTTCCGCAAACACCAATGCATCTGCCAGCGTCAGACGACCTTCCGCATCCGTATTGTTGATTTCGATCGTCTTGCCGTTCGATGCCGTGAGAATATCCCCCGGATGGATGGCGTGACCGCTGATCATGTTTTCAGTTGCCGCGCTGATGAAATGCACTTCCACATCAGGCTTGATTTGGGCGATCGCCTTGGCAGCACCTAACGTGGCACCCGCGCCACCCATATCGGTTTTCATCATCTCGATGCCGCTACCTGCACCTTTGATGTTGAGTCCACCCGAATCAAACGTCAGTCCTTTGCCGATAATTGCCAGCTTGCGACGAGGCGTACCTTCTGGTTTGTAGGTCAGGTGAATAAACTTGGGCGGCAAATCAGCCCCTTGCGCGACCCCTAAAAAGGCACCCATCCCCAGCTTCTCGCAGTCTTCCCGTTCCAAAATTTCCAGCGCTAACCCATACTCGTGGGCGATCGTCTGAGCGGTTTCTGCCAGCGTAATCGGCGTAACAAAGTTGGCAGGGGCAGCAACTAACTCGCGTGCCAGAAACACTCCGGAGGCAATCTGACGCGCACGCATGACAGCCTCATCTTGTGCGCCTAACCCTAACAGTTCGATCTGCTCCACAAAGAAGCTTTTGTCTTCCGATTCGGATTTGAAGCGCGTGTCCTGGTAAAGCGCAAGTTCCGCACCTTCTGCGATCGTCTGAGCAGTGAGTGCCGCATCACCATTCCAAACAGGCAAACTAATGCCTAACACTTTGCACTTCTCTTTCTTCGCCACACGAGCGCTGATAGCGGCTGCTCGACGCAAGGTATCCAGCTTTAGCCCCTCAGACTTGCCCAGACCGACTAGAATGATCTTACGGACGGCACTTCCTGAACCAACTCGCGTTGCCGCACTGCTGCCCTCTTTGCCTTTAAATTCTGCCTCAACAATCAGTTCTTTGAGCGTGCCAGATAGCTTGTTGTCTAAGTCTGCCAACTCAGCCGTTAGCTCTACGTTGTCTTCAAACAGACCGATCGCCAATCCATCCCCAGACCACTCCAAGAGGGGCGTACCCGTCGTTCGCAAATCCATGCAGCTTTTCCTCGTTGTCTTTTCAGATCTCTAGTATCGATCAAAATTTGAAGACAGAGGGCAGAGGGCAGAGGGCAGAAGTAGGGAGTGGGAGTGGGGAGTAGTGAGTAGAGGGCTAGTTGTTGGTTGTTAGTTGTTGGTTGTTGGTTATGAGTGCATGAGCTTTTCCTGACTCCTTCTAAAAACTAAAAACTAAAAACCAACAACTCCTTTGCCTTCTGCCTCCTGCCTCCTGCCTTCTCACCCCTCACCCCTCACGTCCCCCGATGCCTCACCCTACCCAACGTCGCCCCGAAAACGTTAGCGGTGACGTTTACGTTGATAGCACCTGTATTGACTGTGATACCTGTCGCTGGATGGCTCCTGCTGTGTTCTCCCAAAGAGGTGATCAGTCGGCGGTGCATCATCAGCCTGCTAATGAGCAAGAACGATTGCAGGCTATGCAAGCACTGTTGTCTTGCCCGACCGCTTCGATCGGTACGGTCGAGAAACCCATCGATATCAAAGCAGCACAGCAAAGCTTTCCAATTGCGATCGCTAAAAATGTCTACCACTGTGGCTACCATGCCGAAAGCTCCTATGGCGCTGCCAGCTACTTGATTCAGCGACCTGATGGGAATGTGCTGGTGGATTCGCCGCGCTTTACACCGCCATTAGTCAAGCAGCTAGAAGCGATGGGTGGTGTGCGGTATCTGTACCTGACCCATCGGGATGATGTGGCAGATCACGAAAAGTTCCATCAGCATTTCGGGTGCGATCGCATTCTCCACAAAGACGAAATCAATGCGGGTACACGGGGTGTAGAAATCCAGCTTTCTGGCACAGAACCCACTCAATTTGCGCCCGACTTGCTGATCATTCCGGTTCCCGGTCACACCAAAGGGCACACGGTTTTGCTGTATGACCAGACCTTTCTCTTCTCTGGTGATCATCTTGCCTGGTCGGACGATCGCCAACACCTGATCGCCTTCCGCTCGGTCTGCTGGTACTCCTGGACAGAACTCACCAAATCCATGCAACGGTTAGCAGATTACTCGTTTGAATGGGTGCTGCCCGGTCATGGTCGTCGGTTCCATAGCGATCGCCCCACCATGCAACACCAAATGCAGCAATGCATCACCTGGATGCAACGCGTTTAGGCGTTCGGGAGGTGAATTCAACCTGAATGATGGGTGGCAGTCGTTAGTATCAGTACCATCCTAACCTTGGGGATTTGAATAGATTCGATCAGGGAGGCGGCTTTTGTTCAAGCATAAACTCAAGATTTTGTGCCCCATGCAGCACTCGAAGAATTTCTACAACTTCGGGATGGTTTTGATAAAAAATAATGTATTTGTTGAAGCCCTTAATGGGGTATTGCCGCACTTGAGCGAGCTTTGGATTGCTAAAGCCACTGAGTTTACCGATTCTGGGCATCTCGGCAAGGCATTGGAAGGTTGCTTCGGCGGCATAGAGGAAGCGATCGCCAGCATCGAGATTGTCAAGACTAATGTAGGTGGCATGGTCGATCAAGTCTTGAATGACAATCGGGCGTTTGAAAAGATGAGCCATTATTCAGAGCGATCGGTCAGATTTTGCTGCACGTTGGAGCGGATTGTTGTCCAGTCGGTAGTTGTCATGGGAGTGGGGTCACCAGAAGCTAGCCCTTCTAAAAGAAGAGGTTCGAGATGGGTTCTCCGTTCTTTATCGTGTTGAATCAGAGCCTGAATGTAGTCATCGACAGTGCTGTAGTGACCGGAGGCAATTTGCTCTTGCAGGTAAACAGTTAACGCTTCGGGAAGGGAGACTGTGAGGGTTGTCATAAAATTTGGTGCTATAGAGAGTGATCGAGTTTTACTCTTAACTTAAGATCCATTCTCACGCAGGAGATGAGGGTAGAAAGCGATCGCCCCAACAAATTTGCCTTGTCACCCAGGGCAATCGCTCCACTCTTCCTGCGGTGAGTGCCCACCCAGAGCGTTTCCGTTAACCTGTGGACGAAGACTATAATCGACTCAGCAAGCCCATCGCCCTTTGCTGGAGAAGTCAGTGTCAGAAGAAGCCATCAAGATCTTTTACTCCTATTCGCGCAAAGACCTGGACATGCGGAATACATTAGAAACTCACCTGTCAACTCTAAGAAGGGCAAACAGAATTAGTACGTGGCACGACCTTCAATTAGAAGCGGGTACGGAGTGGGAGCCAGCGATTCTAAATAAGCTTGATACCGCAGACATTATTCTATTACTGGTGAGTAGCGACTTTATTGATTCTGAGTACTGCTACGGCACCGAACTGAAGCGAGCGATCACACGGCACAATGAGGGAACAGCACGAGTGATCCCCATAATTCTGCGTCCCTGCGACTGGAACCATTCCTACGTGCCCTTTAGCAAATTGAACGTTTTGCCAACCCACGCCAAGCCGATTACAAGGTGGGAAGACCAGGATGAAGCATTTGCGATCGTGGCTCAACGGATTCGAGATACGGTTGATCAACTCTACGCCAAAAAGCCAGCTGAGCGACAGACGCAGGAAGAGTGGGAAGAAAAGCCAACCCCGGAACAGATAATTCAGCAAGTAACTCGAAAAGATTTACAAGAATGCGATTCAGCTAAAATCCTTTTTATCAAAAATGTTAAACATCCAGAGCCGGACATATGGGCTTACCCGCTAGAGCACATGCGCCAAACTGAAAGTAGGACATTTGAGTTGATGTGGCGATCAGGAAGTCATGGAGTAAACCTGCCGAAAGCAGGAGATTTAATGATTTTGCACCAACAAGCAAAAGTTACCCATATCGTTGAATTTTTAGATAATCAAGTCCGCAAAGATACAAATTTTTTCCGTTGGGTGAGAGCTGTATGGGTTGCTGAAATAGATTGGAATCAGCTTCCTCATCAGAAGGATATTTTAGGCTTTAGTCCCAACTACTCTGATGGCAACACTCATTCCTTAAACAGCCCTAATTTTCCTAGGTTTCGTGAAGCCTGGAGCAGTTTAGAAGAGTTTCAAAAGCACATCTTTAAGCGGTTGACTCAATCTGAGACGATCATTACTGATGAAGATGACCTCACCTCTGAAAAAGGGGTAGATTACATTCGTCTGCGAGATTTGCTGAAGGCAGGGCATTGGAAGGAGGCAGATCAGGAAACAGCAGACCGTATGTGCAAAGTTATGGGTCGGCAGGATGAAGGCAATTTGAGAGAAGAAGACGTTCAAAATTTTCCCTGCCGCGATCTTCGCACAATTAATCTGTTATGGGTAAAGTACAGCAATAATCGCTTTGGTTTTAGCGTGCAGAGGCAGATTTGGCAAGATATTGAAACCACAGGACAAAGTGGCTATAACGCCTACTGTTCCTTTGGTGATTCTGTAGGATGGCGTAGCCCAGATGGCTGGAAGTCATACGACGAAATTACTTTTAGCTTGGAATCCCCTCGTGGCAATCTACCGTGGTGGGGTAAGCAAGTAACGTGGATATTCGGTGCAAGCGTAGGTCCTTATTTGAGTGCTCGTGTTGATATTTGTAAAATCAGTGAGTAGGGTGGGTACTGCTCACAGCGTCTACACCATTCCAACCTTCTCTGCTTATTGATACCCCTAAGCCTCAGAAATCATCATGGCTGTACAAACCAAGGCTCAAGTGTTTTCTCTCCTACGGCAGCACCAATAGGAATTGCGGCAGCTTGGTGTGAGGCGATGTGGGGTCTTTGGTTCCTTAGCGCGGGATATCGCCATCCATGAGCAGAGTGATGTCAATATTCTGGTTGCTTTTGCGCCAGAGCAGAAGACGTTTGATAACTTCATCCAGCTATCGTTTTTTCTCGAAGACCTGTTTAAGCGATCGGTCGATCTCATACGATCGAGTCACTCAGTCCCTACATTGGTCCACGCATTCTCGATGAGGTTGAGTATGTCACAGTCGGCGCGTGAGTAATTGTGTGGGATGTTGTCATCAGCAAAATTCCTGCACTGAATACCGAGATTAGACGCATTCTTGAAAAGGATTGACAATACTCAATCCGTTGATTTGCTGAAAATCTTGAGTGTTGCGTGTGACCAGAGTGCTTGTCATTTCTAAAGCACACGCTGCGATGAGGGCATCGGGTAGAGCAGTTCGATAAGCTCGACGAATTTGAGCGGTTCGATCGAGGATGCTTTCTGTTAAGGCAACACAGGTTAGCGATCGCAAAAATGCCCGCATTTGCTCGGCTTCTGCCTCTGTTAATGCTGGGTAGCACAGCAGTTCAACCCAACTCACAGGACAATATAACCCTGTCGCCTTCTCAGTCAAAACGTCTTCTACAAGTGGTTGAACAACTGGATCACCGTTGAAGTAATAGATGAAGATATTGGTGTCGAGTAGATACCGTTTATCGGTTCCATTCATCTCTCAACTGCTGCTGAAACTGGAGTGGATCAATGCGTCGAGGCAAAAAGCCAAAGAGGTTGCTGGATGGAGGTGCTGTTTCAAAATCGGGCTGTGGCATCGACTGCAACACAACAACCATCTCAACGAGACCTGGCTGAATGCTATTGGGCAAGGTGATTTCCACCTTGCGATCGCCCTTGACCTCAATCACTTGACGAATAGTTTCCATCTTTGATGCTAAAAGCGTTCTAACTTCAGTCTACTGCCTCAAAGCCAGCAATCAGTGACCGATCGCACGGCACGAAGCTCAAAGAATGTCTTTCAGTACACTTGTTCTATTTTGCTTCTTCCAGTAAGCTTGAGAAATTCCATCTCTAACGAGGAATTTTTATGCCGAATGTTGCGAATGCTATTAACTGGTTTGAAATTCCTGCCGCTGACTTCGATCGGGCAGTGACTTTCTACAGCAACGTGTTGGGTACCGAAATCCAGAAAGCAGAATTTATGGGAGAACCGCAGGCATTCTTTCCCAACGCTCAGACTGCAACCAATGTAGGAGGCGCGATCGTCAAAAGCGATCGCTTAACGCCTTCCATGACGGGCACGTTGATCTACCTCAATTTGGGCACCGTTGAGAATTTAGAACAGGCATTGGGGCGCGTTGAGTCTAGCGGTGGTAAGCTTTTGATGCCCAAAACCGACATTGGCGATCCAGGGTTTATCGGCATCATTCAGGACAGCGAAGGCAATGGTATTGGCTTGCATGCCCCCAGACCAGAGGCATGATATTCGCTAAATTCTGGTCGTTCCCATGAACTGACAAAGCATACCGCGATCGCTGTTTAGCACAGAGCAGCGATCGCAGCCCACGCGATCGTCCTACTTTGGCGGTACCGCTGGCATTGGCAGCACCAGCAACAGAATTGTGATGAGGAACGTAATCAAATACGGTAAGTTTGACCAGGATTTAAGCGTGTTGGGAAGCTGTTGCAGGAATTTCGTGGAGCTATCGGGCTTAAGAAAATTCCCTTTCACCGTCTCAATCCATGCGTCATCTTCACTGGTGCCATAGCCACTAATGACGCGAGTCAGCCGATTGGAGTTCGTGCGAAACTTACGCTCTAAATACAAATAGTAAAGATCTAGGACACCAAATAAGGCAAACGCAACGAACGCCAGCACAAATAAAGCCGTGCTGCGATTGGCGAACCCAAACCCCACGATCGCTGCCCAAACGGTGATACCAACCTTTTTCACTTCCAGAGAATTGTTTGCCATCCGCGCGATCGCGTTCTGCAACATCTCGCTTTGCTTCATCCAGTAGTCTCGGTTGTTTGTGGTTGGGTTGGGCATGGTACCTGACAGGGTGTGCGACGGGTAATAACCGCGTCACGATCGCCGCCCACTCATTTTACTGGATCATCTGACTGAGCAAGGAGCGATCGCAGCCTGGCGTAGCCGATTTGGCAGGCGGCATAGTCGCACGTTGCCAGATACTCAAAGGGGTGCCATTCGTTTTTCCCGATCGACTCCATGTAGGTGCCATCTTGTTGCGCTACATCCGGCTCTATTCTGGTGACATCAGCATAGTAGAGATGGCAAAGCTCATTCACCTGAGTCCCGACGATGTACTTACCGAACGATCGTACCTGCACACGGTAGCCCGCCTCCTCATAGGTTTCTCGGCTTGCAGCAGCTTCTGGCGACTCTCCCTCCTCCAGCGCTCCTGTAATGGGACAGGGAAACAGGGTAAACGTGCCATCCACCTCCTGATTGTCAATACAGAGATGCTGCTGGCGAATCAGAACCTCATAGTGCGGTGGTTTCGTATCATTCTTTCGCAACAAAAAGACAGCAACCGAATCTTTGCCCCTGCGTTCCAGGTACTGAAACCCTCTGTGGCTCTGCTTCACGGCGATCCAGTCTGTTTGAAAGATCGTTTGATCTGTAGCCATTGATGAAGTCCCAACGTTGGTTACACGGCTTTGCATAGGAACAGCATAGTGAACCACCTGGGCGATCGCGCCGACTTCTGTAACATAAGCTTTACGCAAACCTCGGAGGGTTGAACCAAAAATCAAACATCGTGACCAAAATGTTGGCTTAAACCTCCAAGGTTTTGGTCACGATGCATAAGTTTGACAGCAAGAGAAAGCGTGTATAAAAGGTCGGGCTAACGCGCGATCGTTACTTTTCGATCTTCACCGAAAGAATCTTATCGCCTTTGCGGATGGCATTGACCACATCCATATCTTGAGTCCGCCCAAAGGTGGTATGCACGCCGTCTAAATGAGATTGGGGCGAGTGGCAGATGAAGAACTGACTGCCACCTGTGTTGGGACCTGCGTGCGCCATTGATAGAGTGCCAGCGAGGTGCTTATTGTGGTTCAGCTCATCTTTAATTTTGTAGCCTGGTCCACCCGTGCCCGTTCCCAATGGGCACCCGCCTTGCACCATAAAATCGGGGATGACGCGGTGGAAGGCAAGCCCGTCATAAAACCCTTTCTCAGATAGATCGACAAAGTTTTTGACGGTGTTTGGCGCATCGGCATCAAATAAATCAAGGTTGATGGTGCCCTTGTCGGTTTCCATGATGGCGCGAGTCATAATCTCTCCTTGGTTCAGCGTGCAACGACTGGTGAAAATGCTTTTAGATCCTAGCGCTCAGGAAGACATTGCACGCTATAGATGTGAAATTCTCATGGATTACATGTTTGGTTGCGATCGACATTGGGTGCTGAGCCAGGTCGCTACTGCAACCTGATAGCCAACCTTCTGACTCAAGCGGATTCAGGATTGAGCTTTGCCATTTCCCAGGTGGTATAGGTGCCGATCGGACTCCAAAGCAAGTAAGGCACCAATAATAGAGCTGCCCAACCTGAAAGCGACCAGACGATGAACGTTAAGATTAAGCCAATCACAACCCCAATGCCGCCAACGATCGTGCCTGCGTTCAAACTGCGTAACCAGAGCGTTACCGGAGAATAGAGGACGATCGCAAGCTCCAGTAGCGCATAAGCGCCCATCAACCACCAGGTATTGTTGCTGCTAGGGTCACGTTCCCAAATCATATAGGCTGACCAGGCACCACAAATGAGAACAACCGTCCAAATGATGGGAATCAGGGCTTCAAACGTCAACCAGCGTGGACGTTGCAGCCGAGCAAACCACTTCACATCTTTGGGTCGCAGAATGCTGCTGGCAAAGGCGATTAATAGAGCAACACCCCCAATAACCATCCAGGATTTAAGCATTCTTCTATAGGCTCCACAGCAATAATCTCGCTCTTTAGCAAGATAGATGCATTTATTATGGTGGAGAGCCGTGAACTTTGAAATCCATCATTGGAGCGAGCGTGCGTTGTGCGATCGTGCGTCATGCGATGGACGTGAGACTTTACTTGGGGCTACAGTACTGGTTCACTTCTTGCACTAGCGGACGCTCACGTTCTTGAGTTTCGATGAGCGAGCGATTTGCCTGACTGACGCTTTGAAAGTTTCCTGTAGGAGCCGAAACCACTGCACCACTGGTTCGACTAAGATCCCGGTACAACTGAATAAACTGTGACTGAAAGGTTTGAATGTTGGGGTCAGAAAAGTCGGTAAAGGCAAGACGATCGGCATAGCCCTCAAGCTGAATCGCCGTTTTCTTCAGACGGTGATTATCCTCAGCGATCGTCACCCCTAATGCGTCCGGTTGAGCGTCAGCCGCCTGATTGACGATCGCCACCAAGCGATTACACTGAGATACCTTGCTATTTCCGTGGTTTGCTGCTGCTACCGTTAAAAGACAAGCTGCCGTAAGCAAGAATGCGTATTTACGGGTGAAAAAGGTGGCTCGTCGGGTAGCTGCTCTAGCTTTAGAGATCTCACGAGTGACGGTTTTCACTGAGCTACTCCAGAAGATGTGTTAGTGCTGGATGTGAAAAGCCGTATTTGCTCGGGGCAAAAGCGAATACAGGTCAAGTCTCACACAACACAATACTTTCAGGCAAGCTCAAATCCGTATAAAACACGAGTAGAACGTGAGGTTTTCATTAACTTCAGCTAAAGATTGCACCGAAGAATTCGATCGCCTCTTTCAGCGCTGTGATGAAGACATCAATCTCATCGCAGGTGTTGTAGAAGTAGAGGCTTGCCCGCGCTGTGGATTGTGCGCCGAGGTGACGATGCAGCGGTTGTGTGCAGTGATGTCCTGCCCGAATTGCCACGCCAGCTTGATCCAAAATAGTAGAGAGGTCGTGAGGATGCACCTCGCCTGCAGTAAAGGCGGCTAGTGCTGCCCGACCGCTACCATCCGCATTGGGCTTAGGACCGTACAGCCTTAAGGCAGGGATTTGTTGAAGCTGTTGGAACAGGTAGCCAGTCAGTTCTTCTTCGTAGGCATGAATGGTGTCCATGCCGATCGCGCTCAAGTAATCAACCGCCGCACCCAGGGCGATCGCTTCGGCAATGGCAGGCGTGCCCGCTTCAAGCTTGTGGGGCAAATCGGCGTAGGTCGCATGATCGAGAAAGACATCCGCAATCATTTCGCCCCCGCCGAGGAAGGGAGGCATCGATCGCAACAGATCGAGCTTGCCATACAGAAAGCCGATCCCCGTGGGGGCGCACATTTTATGACCAGAGGCAACGAGCCAATCGCAATCGATGTCCTGCACGTCGATCGCCATGTGAGGCACACTCTGGCAAGCATCAATGAGGACTCGCGCGCCGTATTGATGGGCGATCGCACAAATCTCTTTCACGGGGTTAATGCAGCCCAATGTATTCGAGACATGCACCACTGAAACCAGCTTCGTTTTGTCGGATAGCAACGACTTAAAATGCTCTAAATCAAACTCCTCGGTTTCGGTTAGCTCGACGAACTTCAGCACCGCACCCGATCGCTGTACCAGCAGTTGCCAGGGGATCAGGTTGCTGTGATGCTCCATGACTGAGAGGATAATTTCATCGCCTTGCTGCACGTTGGCATTGCCCCACGCATAGGCAACCAAGTTAATCGCCTCACTGGCATTGCGGGTGTAGACAATCTCTTGCCGCGATGCCGCATTGACAAACGCTGCGACCTTATCCCGTGCCCCTTCATACGCATCCGTTGCCCGCGAACTCAGGGTATGGACACCTCGATGCACGTTGGCGTTGTCGTGCTCGTAATAATGGCGAAGGGCGTTGAGAACCGCGATCGGCTTTTGCGAGGTCGCCGCGTTATCTAGATACACCAACTGCTTTCCATGAATCTGTTCGCTCAGAATTGGAAAATCAGCACGAACCGTTGTAGCAAGGGGCTTGGTTTGGATGAGGGTCATGATGGGAAAAGGCTAAAGGATAAAGGCTAAAAGTTTTGAGGTTGGAAGACTGGAAAAAGCTTCTGACTCCTGACATCCTGACTTCTTAATTTAGAGTTCTAGTGAGGAGACTGGAAAAAAGCTTCTGCCTTCTGCCCTCTGCCTTCTGCCTCTCAATCGTCAGGCTTGCTGTTCACGGACGATCGCCGCCAATTTCTCTCTCAGAGACGCAACGGGAATCTCACGAATGACCTCATAGGCAAAGGCATAGGTCAACAGTTTGCGGGCACTTTCTTCGTCGATGCCGCGACTTTGGAGGTAAAAGACTTCATCACTGTCGAGTTGGCTGACGGTTGCGCCGTGAGTACATTTCACGTTGTCAGCGGTAATTTCGAGCTGAGGCTTGGTATCAACCCGCGCTTTGGGTGACAGCAACAGATTGCTGCTAAGCTGCTTTGCGTCGGTGAGTTGAGCGGCTTTGGGCACAAAGACTTTGCCGTTGAACACCGCATGGGCACGATCGTCCACAATGCATTTATGAATCTGATTGCTGCTGCCGTGAGGATGGGAGTAGGCGATCGTGCTGTGCGTGTCGGCAACCTGTTCACCACCAACGATCGTCAATCCATTCAGCGTCGTTTCGGTCTGCTCCCCAGTGTGGTGAACCTCTAAATTGTGACGCGAAAGCTTCGCACCGAGACTCACGGCATTACAGGTATAGCGAGAATCCCGCGCTTGCGAAACAGCCGTCTTACCAATATGAAAGGCTTCAACACTATCCCGCTGAATGCGTGTGTGGTTCACTTCGGCATTCTCACCCACCCAAACTTCGGTGACGGGATTGGTGAAATAAGCACCATCGTAAAGCGTCACATACTCTTCAATGAGTGTTAGCTTACTACCTGATTCCGCAATCACAATGCAGCGAGGGTGAGCAATCGGGGCGCGATCTTTAGGTGTGGCAATAAACAGAAGTTGAATCGGGATTTGAACATCTACATTCTTGGGAACGAAGATAACGGCGGCATTTGTAAAGCTTGCGGTGTTAAGTGCCGTAAATACGTCCTCAGTTCCCGCCAACGTCGCCAACTGACTTTGCAGCAGTTTTCGTACATCCTCGGTTCCTGCAAGAGATTCCAAAGTGTTGAATGCTGTAGCTAGTTCCTCAGCTTTCAATGGTGGTACTGAAGAGCTGAGTGAGGCATTGATTGCCGTGACCGTTTCCTCATTTCCGGCTAGCATCTCCAACATATTTGGAGGCTGCTTTCGTTGCCTCTTAAGAAGACTGCTGACAACTAAACCTTCAGGTAAACTTGCCCTTATTTCAAATTCAGCCCCAGCATAATGGATGCCATTTTCAAACGTTAGACGGATTTTAGCCTCTGATAGAGGAAGCGATTGTCTCTCTGCCTCATTAGCTTTGGATGCAGGATACCCTGAGCTAAAGCTGGTTTGTAAAAGTGGTGATAGATCGGTGAAGCGCCACTCTTCATCTTTTGTAGAGGGAATGGCACTTTTGAGGACAACTTCAGTCGCACGATCGCGCAGGTCTTGCAACCAAGCTTCTGTATCTGTATCCAAGTCTGATGCTTCAAAGTCAGAACGTAGATCTAGCAAGCTCTTAAGATAAGCAGATCGATCGCTTTTCGTCTTCCCATTTGTAATGACATCAGAAACAGTAGATGGGATCGTCATTTCGCTGCTACTGCCTCCTCTTCGCGTACCCACTCGTAGCCGCGATCCTCAAGTTCTAGCGCCAGTTCTTTGCCGCCAGTGGTAAGAATACGTCCGCCTTCCATGACGTGAACATAATCCGGTGTGATGTAGTCGAGCAAGCGTTGATAGTGGGTAATGAGGACGATCGCGTTTTCTGCGTTCGCCAATTGATTGACCCCGTTCGACACAATCTTGAGTGCATCGATATCTAAGCCCGAATCGGTTTCGTCCAGAATGCCAAGCGTTGGTTCCAGCATCGCCATTTGCAGGATTTCGTTGCGCTTTTTCTCACCACCCGAAAACCCTTCATTCAGGCTACGGCTGAGAAACGCAGGATCCATTTTGACGATATCCAGCTTTTGTCGCACCAGATCATCAAAATCGAAGGCATCTAATTCCTCCAAACCCTGATGTTTGCGTTTGGAATTGTATGCCACGCGCAAGAAATCTAGATTGCTGACACCCGGAATTTCAATGGGATATTGGAAGGCAAGAAAGATGCCCGATCTCGCCCGTTCTTCTGCTTCTAATTCCAATAGATTCGCACCCTGAAAGTGGATTTCGCCACCTGTCACGGTGTAGTCAGGATGCCCTGCCAGCACTTTAGAAAAGGTGCTTTTCCCAGAGCCATTCGGTCCCATAATGGCGTGAATTTCACCCGCTTTGACTTCCAGATTCAGCCCTTTCAAAATCTGAATCCCATCCACTTCAGCGGTTAAGTTCCGTACTGAAAGGATGATGTTACTGCCTTCATTAATCACACGCTACTCCTAACTTTAAATTCTATAAATTGCCAATTCGTTTCAAAATGCTAAAGACATCGTACAATTCGTTACCCTGATTACGAATGGCAAACTCGTTAGAAATGGCGTATTGGGCAACAGCATCTTTAACCAATTTGACAAACACAAATGTTCCACCTGTCACAATCAACCCAAAACCAGGTTTGGTTGGGTGAGGATTTGCTAGCATATACGCCAGCAGTTGTGCCAGTCCAGCTTCCATTGAAAAGGAAAATCGTTTTGATTCGATCGCCATCACCCAAAACTGCTCTTTCAGAATCAAGACATCCAACTGCCCTCGAATAATCGTGCCCTCATCCTCAGCTATAATCTCGATCGATTCTTCGGCTCTAATTTGAAACGGAGGCAGGTAGAATCCACCCAAAAACAAAATTGGTCCTAAAATGGCAATCTGGATAGGTTTTTCTAATAAGGGTGGATAGTTAATAAGGTTAATGTATCCCTCTTTTACCTTGTCTAAAAACTGCTTTTCCGAGTCAGTGATAGAAGGTAAATCATCTTGCCACTCACGGAAGAATTGATTGTCTTGAACTAATCGCAGCCCAAAATCATCAATCAGGTTTCGCAGCGTAACATTTTTGGCTTGTAAAGTTTGAACCATTTCCTTAGCCTTACATCAACATCATGCGGGCAACATTGGGGCTTTCAGGATTCACAATCAAGCGTTCGCGCTTTGGATCAATTAATACGTCCATCCCTTCCATTGGCATTGCTCCAAGCAAAACCGTTTTAGAATTTGGAACCACTAATGCCTCAACGCTAGTACGCCGATTCTGAAATCTCACTTCCACAGGACCAACCACTTCAAAAGTTGAGGCTGATCCATCTGCCAATTCTGCTTCAAGATCAGTTACTTTTTGCAAATCCAGGTGTTGTTTGACAAATTCTGGAATTGTAAGCATCGTGGCACCGCTATCCACCATTGCCCGAACAATACAGCGATGAATTTGGTCTTCCTGAAGTTGTCCACGACGGACAAAAGCTAAATCATCGCCACTAATGAGTTCAATCTCGGCAAAGACTAATCCCATGCTTGCTGATTCCATCGGCTTAGCTCCTTCCAAAAGGACATCCCCTAACCTACGCTGCCTTCAAGTTTGAGGCTGAGGAGACGATCGGCTTCTACCGCAAACTCCATTGGCAACTGGTTGAACACATCCTTACAGAAGCCGCTGATCATCATGGAAATCGCGTCTTCGGAGGAGATGCCGCGCTGAGAGAAGTAGAACAACTGGTCTTCGCCAATTTTGGACGTGGAGGCTTCGTGTTCGACCTTACCTTTGTTGTTTTGCACCTGGATGTAGGGGAAGGTATTTGCCTGGGCATTATCGCCGATCAGCATGGAGTCGCACTGGGAATAGTTCCGTGCGCCCGTGGCTTTAGGACCAATCTTGACCAAACCGCGATAGCTGTTCTTGGATTGTCCCGCCGAAATGCCCTTGGAAATGATGGTGCTCCGGGTGTTCTTGCCAATGTGAACCATCTTGGTGCCTGTATCGGCTTGCTGGTGATGGTTGGTCAGCGCGACGGAGTAGAATTCACCCACGGAGTTGTCGCCTACGAGCACACAACTGGGGTACTTCCAGGTGATCGCAGAACCTGTTTCTACTTGAGTCCACGAGATCTTGGAGTTCACTCCCTGACACAAGCCGCGTTTGGTGACAAAGTTGTAGATGCCGCCTTTGCCATTAGCATCGCCTGCATACCAGTTCTGAACGGTGGAATACTTGATGTCGGCATTATCCAGCGCTACTAATTCCACAACAGCCGCATGGAGCTGGTTGGTGTCGAACATGGGCGCAGTACAGCCTTCCAGGTAGCTGACGGAACTGCCTTCTTCGGCGACAATTAGCGTCCGCTCAAACTGACCCGAATCGCCATTATTGATGCGGAAGTAGGTAGAAAGCTCCATCGGGCATTTGGTGCCTTTGGGGATGTAGACGAAGGAGCCATCGCTGAAGACGGCAGAGTTAAGTGCAGCAAAGAAATTATCGCCAGCGGGAACGACGCTACCGAGATACTTCTGGATCAGCTCAGGATGCTCTTGGACGGCTTCGGCGAAGGAGCAGAAGATCACCCCTTCTTCGGCAAGCTTTTCTTTAAAGGTAGTGGCGATCGAAACGCTGTCAAAGATCGCATCCACCGCGACATTGCTCAGGCGCTTCTGCTCGGACAGCGGAATGCCAAGTTTCTCAAACGTATCCAGCAGTTCAGGATCGACTTCTGATAAGCTCCTCTTCTTCTCTTTCACCTTGGGCGCAGAGTAGTAGACGATGTTCTGGTAGTCGATCGCTGGATAGATTGCGTTCTGCCAATTGGGTTCCGCCATCTTGAGCCACTGACGGTACGCCTTCAGCCGAAACTCCAGCATGAACTCCGGCTCTTCTTTCTTTGCCGAAATCAGCCGCACGACATCTTCACTCAGCCCACGCGGAATCGTATCGGCTTCAATGTTGGTGATGAAGCCGTATTTGTAAGGCTGGTTAACGAGGTTCTGAACAGTTGGACTCATGAGCAGTGTTCTCTGGTCTAGGTTAGGGATGGCGATCGGGGCAGAAGAAAATTAGTCGTTAACCGTGCTGCTGGTTAGTGGTGGCTCTAATTTCATCAAACGTAATGTCTTGCTGGTCGCCTGCGAAGTCATTGTCAGACGTGAGAAACAGCATACAGTGGCACTCTTTGCGCTCACGCATGGGCACACAGGGGCAGTTCCAATAAGCAGCCTCAACTTCAGCCGCTTTATCTTCATAATGGCGACAGGGGCAGAGCGGCGAACCTAAGTCATCTTTGTGTTTTGCCAATCCTTCAATCACCACGGCGGTTACGCCCGGATCGACGCAAAAATAAGTACCTGTACGTTTGGCATACGTAATCGAAAAGTGCCTCATCGCTTCGAGGCTTTTATCGGTCGATTGAGCGGGTGCGTTGGATTGAGTCTCTGAGTTCATGAGGCAGCGCGACAAGACGACAGATCGATTCTATAATTAAAACAACACGTTTGTTGTTTAACCACTATTGTAAGATACTTTAGCAACATTGATGTTGTCAAAGTGGGGCACCAACGAGACAACACGTTCTAATGCGACGATCGGCTGTGGTACTGCCATCTGATTCGATCAATGCAAGGGTGAACTTTAGGGGTCGGCTTTACCGCTGGAAAAAGAATGATGACGATTCAACCACCCTCAACCAAGCAAGCCTCAACCAAGCAAGCCTCAACCAAGCAAGATATTCTTCAGCACTTGTTAAAGCAAGGTCAATGCACAGTGCAGGAGCTAGCCGAACGGCTACAGGTAAGCCCGCAGGCTGTGCGACGACACCTCAAAGATTTGGAGGCAGGTGGGTTGATTGTCCATCAAGCGGTGCAGGCTGGGATGGGTCGTCCTAATTACACCTATGTGCTGAGTTCTGAAGGGCGCGATCGCTTCCCCGATCGATACGATGATTTTGCCGTTTCGCTGCTGGATACACTGGTAGAAACGGTTGGTGCGGATCAAATGGGGTCAATCCTGCGTAAACAGTGGGAACGCAAGGCGATGGAATACCGCGATCGCATCGGCAGCGGTTCCTTAAAAGAACGGGTCGCAAAACTGGTCGAACTGCGCCGTACAGAAGGCTACATGGCAGAGTGTCATCCTATTGATGCCAGCGGAACGATCGTGGAACAGGGCGATCGCTTCATCCTGACGGAGTACAACTGCGCCATTTCCCACATCGCCGAATCTTTCCCCAGCGTCTGCGGTCACGAACTCGAAATGTTTGCAGCGGCGTTGGATTGCACCGTTGAGCGCACCCACTGGCTGGTGAACGGTGAACATCGCTGTGGCTATTTGATTCAGCCGAAGTAGCTTTCAACACCGAAAGAGGTTCTTGCAAATGAGTTGGGTAGCAGATGTGCTTCTTATCTTTAGCCTGGGAGAAGTTTGGGCAGATTACATGGAGCCAGTTGAAGCGGATGAAACTGGAGAATCAGTTGAAGAGCCGCTACCGCTAAGGAATATTAACGCCTGGTTGTCAGAGAACAATTGGCGATCTCTAAACAGATTGGATGAATATGTCGATACTGGAAAACCGATGCAGTCTCGTGTGTACGGTGGAGCTTATAACTTCCTAAAAATTAGTGAGTTCATTGAGGTTGTCAAAGCACAACCGTGGCAAGAGCCTCAAAATGTGCAACTTCTGATCCAAAATGAGCCAGACGATCGATTTACCCTGTACGCCCTGCCCGCTTACGCTGGGAGCTAGCTGCTGATCGCTAAGTGTTTTTATGCAACCCTCTACAGAATTTCTCACTCCCGAAGAATGTGCTGAAGTTGATAAGGCGCTATTGACCTCGCGGGAAAAGTTTTCAGCGCGAGTGGCGATTTATGCCCTGCGATCGCTCAAGCACATTGCTCAGGAGAACGGCTTGCCTATCAGCCAACTCGCCCCACAGCAGGTTGAAGATTGGGTCTATCAAGATGAGAGTTTGCAGACCGGGATCGATCGGGAGTTTCGGCAGTTTTTTGCCCAACTGGTGATGGCATCGTTGAAGCCATTAAAGCAAATGGCGCAAGAGGCTGATGTGGCGATCGAGTCACTCACCATCACTCACGTCATTAGCTGGTTTGAGCGGCAAGCGAAGCTTAATTTGGATAAGGCTTAAACCATTGCGCTGCACATTAGTTAGCTGTGCTGAAGCTACAGGCTTTTTACGATTTATTGAAGTTGGGCGGTTGATTAAGGTTGGGCGATCGCTCCACGCTGGCAGGTGACGACAATGGCTGTGCTGGCGGCGTGCGTTTGATCGGAGCATTTTGCACGAGAAATACCGCCGTGCCCACAAAAATGGCGCTACCCAGAACCGTCCATATCATTGAAGGAATGACCAGCTTAAAATCGCGCTGCATCCGAGCCAGTGGGTGGCTTTCGCGCCGTAGCATTTGCTCTGTGGCAAGGGGCTTGAGGCTAAACGGATCGCGCACATAATGACCGCTCCAGCTTACTACTAACCGCTCGCGGCAGTTTTGGCAGGTCAGCAATCCTTTCAAAATTTTGTGGGGTTTAATCACACCAGCCCGATGACAAATAGGGCAGACAGGAGAATCCGTATCAAATGTATGCGCGTTCATCTGAATCGTTCACCGTTACAGAGGCTTACTTAATCAATTCAATGAGTATTCCCTAAGGAATCCAGGCGTTTAAGTATTTGCAACATCAATCTTTGCAAAATAAGACCACAGGGCGGAATCGTCGCCTAAATGCATGTAAATCCAGATGCTTGCCTCGCTTAGTGTAACCTGCGCGATTCAGGTTTGAGAACCTTTTCAGCCTGCTGCTTCGCTTTTTTTAATCTTCAGGCTCCGATATAAAGTGCAGCCCCAAACCTGTATAGGTTCTACCCATAAGAGTCATGATCAACGTCTTTGTCCGTGGGGTGGTTCAGGTACAATCAGGCTCGCTACGGCGCTAAAAATAAGTGAGAATGGGAATACCAGCAATAAAAATTAAACGTGATCTCATAATCGCCACCATCGCTTCATGATCGCCAGTTCACCCTCCGATGCTCTGACTACCGCACCCGCTGCCTTTAAACCTTCTACTCTCTTCCTGAGCAGTACCTTTAATCGTCTTCAGCCTTCCCCCGAAACGGTTGTCCTGCTGTTGGCGCTTGTCATTGGCTGCGGTACGGGGTGTGCTGTCGTGCTGTTCCATTACCTGATTCAACAGATCCAGAGCCTCATGCTAGAGGATGTGATGGGAGTGATTGCGCCTCTGGGTTTCTGGACACTCGCCTGTATTCCCGTTTTGGGTGGGTTTATGGTCGGCATCATGCGCTGGTTCCTGAAGGACTTTGGTCCCAGTTTGTCAGCGTTGATTGCCGCCGCACAAGGACTCGGCAACGTTTCGCCCTTGCGAGCCAGTGCCAAAGCGGTTGCAGCGTCAGTATCATTGGGCACGGGAGCATCACTGGGTCCTGAAGGTCCGAGTGTTGAGATTGGTGCCAATATTGGAGTGCTCATTGGGCAAACGCTACAGATGTCGAAGGAGCGTCAGCGTCTGTTGTTGGGAGCTGGGGCTGCTGCTGGCTTGGCGGCTGGGTTTAATGCCCCGATCGCAGGAGTATTTTTTGCTCTAGAAGTGGTGCTGGGCACGACGTTTGCTACCTCTGCGGTGAGTGTTGTTTTGCTCTCGGCAGTTGTTGCGGCGTTGATTGCCCAAATTGGGCTAGGTGGGCAACCGCCGTTTATGCTGCCGAGCTATGAGGTGCGTAGCCCGTTGGAACTGCCTCTGTACCTTGGGTTGGGTCTGTTCGCAAGCCTGGTGTCGATCGCTTATACCCAGTCTATTCAGATCGCACAGCGATTCTTTGAGGGGCAGGTCTCTGGATTGCACTGGATGAGTCGCTTGCCGTCGGTGTTTCGCCCTGTCGTTGGTGGTCTTTGCGTTGGCATCGTGGCGCTGCAATTTCCCCAAATTCTGGGCATTGGCTACGAAACGATCGAAGCCATGTTGCGAGATGCTCACTTTTCGTTGCTGCTGCTGCTGAGTTTGCTGATCGCTAAGCTGGTGATGACCGCTGTGAGTTTGGGGAGTGGTCTCGTCGGCGGGTTATTTGCACCAGCGATGTTTCTGGGTGCCTCGCTTGGTGCAGCGTATGGGAAAGCGATGGCGATCGTGCTGCCCATATCGCCTGGAGACATTGCGGCACCTCCCGCCTATGCGATGGTTGGGATGGCGGCTGTGCTGGCTGCAAGTGCCCGTGCGCCGTTGACCGCCATTCTGCTGCTGTTTGAGCTTACCCGCGACTACCGGATTATTTTGCCCCTGATGGCGGCTGTGAGTTTGAGCGTCTGGCTTGCTGACCGTCTCAGTCCGATCGCTCATAATACAACAGCCGTACAGTCAACAGGTCTTACACTCCAACCGGATCAAGATTCAGAGATGTTACATGTGCTGCCAGTCTTGCAGGCAATGCACCAGGACTTTCTGGCGCTGCCTGGTGCATGGTCAGTATTGCAAGCAGGGCTGGCAATGACGCAGCACCAATCCCGTAGCGCGTTAGTGGTGAATGACGCACAGCAACTCATCGGCATTGTGACGCTACAGGACATTCATCGTTTTATTTCACGATGGGAGTATAGTCACACTCATGGGTCGATCGACGGACTTAGCTTTAGCCCGTCTAGCCAGACATTGAGTGCCATTTGTACCACAGACTTGCTGTATGCCTACGATGATGAGCCGCTTGATGATGCACTCATGCGGATGTCTGCAAGAGGCTTGCGCCAGTTGCCCGTGGTCGATCGCAACGATCATCGCCGCATTGTCGGTATACTTGAGCGGGAAAAAATTACCCTGGCATGTAGCCTGTCTTTAATGCAGCAATCGCTTCAGCCCTATGTGGAGGTTGCAGCCGAAGCCAGTACCTTGATTGCTAAACCAATTATGCCTGAAGCCCCGCTTGCAGACTCGATGCTCACTGACTCAGTGAACAGCAAACCAGTCAATGCACCGCCATCGCAAGCACCTGTCTGACTGCCTACTTGCCTGACTACCGATTGATCAGGGCAGCTACGAAGCACGACATTGATTAATCACGACAGCTATTTATTACGGATTGTCCAGATATTGCTGAACATCATGAGCAAGCCGCCCACAAAAATGGCGATCGCCAGTGCAACGGGGAGGGCAGTCATCCAATCGATTGTGTCCATTTAAGCTTCTTCATCAAGTTGGTCAATCTGCTTGAGGTGGATGTGCTTCCGACCCAAAGAGATTTCAAATTCATCACCCGGCTTTAGCTCCATCTGCTTAGTATAAGCGGAGCCAATCAGCAAATTGCCATTGGACTGAACGCTAATTCGATAGCTGGCGCTACGACCGCCACGACCGTTGGCGTTTTGCTTGCCGTCAAGCTCGATACCCTCAGCATCGATCAACGCGTTCAAGAACTTCATCATATTCACTCGCTCTACACCATTTTTGGTCACGGTGTAGTAGCCGCACTCCCGAGCTTTTTCTTCCTTGCTGTGATGCTCCAACTCTTTCACTTTCTTGAGCAGCGCTTCACCCGTAAGAGGCTCAATTTTTTTCTTTTTACTCATCAACTTAGCTCGGAATTATATGGAGTGGACCTCAGATTTACTGACCTTTGCCAGAAGGTAAAGGCGTTGGCTACGTTCTTACCTATCAAATCATAGTACACCGTCTGTATCGTTTTTCTCATGCCTTAACTGCTAATTGCTTGCGAAACGAATACAGCGTCGCGAGTGACCAAGCATCCTTGTCACTGATAGTAACTGTTGAAAGTATGCAACTGCTTGCTAAAAAATAGACAAATCCCTTCAGAATTGCCTTTTCATCGTTTTCCAGTTCCGGTTAGTGTCTTCTCTGAGCAGATAGTGTGGGCGATCGACGCGCCGCTTCAATGCTCTGAGAGCCGTGAAAGCAGCAACCCGTCAACGCTTAGGCTGCGCCTTGCCATGCTGCTTGGGTTAGCAGTACGGAGCTGTAGACACTTCGGTGGCGCTCTTCTGGATATTCTGCGTACTCAGCGCTGAGGGTAAAGTTCAATCAATCCTTGGGGTTTAACCGTCAAGATTGCCTTGACCAGTAGAATGAAGGCTGGATTGCGTCACCATTTACGCAACCCCATGCTGTCAGCAAGCGATAGCACAAACTAAAGATTCAATTAAGATAGCCAACGGGAAAAGAGGGCACAGGAGGTTTTCATCTCCCATACCCTCTTCTCTTTAGAATCCAGAGCGGATTATTTTTGCAGGCAAGGTAACACAACCCGCCTCATCGCAAGATACACCTGGCTTACTGGCTGGGTTGCTGCCGTCTTTGTTGTCTCTGTTGTCGAGCTTGCTCCAGTTGCTGACGTTGTTCGGGGGTTAGGACTGTATCCATCTGCTGCTTGGCATCCTGACGAATCGCCTGAATTTTGGTTTTTTGGTCAGCCGTGAGGTTCAGGGAAGCCCACACGCCGCGTGCTTTTTTGGCTCGTTGTCCTGGTTGCCCTTCTTGTCTCTGCTGTTTGGCAGCGGCGAGTTGAGCCTTCTGCTCTGGGGTTAACACAGCATCAATTTGGCTACGAGTCGATTCCCGAATTTGCTTTAATTGTGCTTTCTGCTCGTCAGTCAGGTTCAGGTTAACCCCCCGTTTTTGATACTGATCGGCAGCAGGCGCTGGGCTTTGAGCACCAACCGGCAACATGGGAGTCACAAGGGACAGTGCAAGAGCCAAAGCACCAGGTAGGAGTAAGAAGCGTTTTAGGTTCATAGTGATTGTGTGTGTTTTGAAAGGGTCGCGTAAGAGAGGCAACTGACGGTTCCGTTTGGTGTTGCTATTTCTAGACAGAAACCGAGGGTGCATGAGTTACATACCGTACTCATGCATCTCGTTTTTTTAGCAACTTGGTGTCAGTTGTTTGAGGTAAGACCACGCTTATTTTCAAAAGGTTCAATGCCGCGTTAGCGCTCAGCAGAACGCCCTAAGGTTGTGATGTAGAGAACGGCTTCATCGATCGGAATGCCCAATACTTCATTCACCTGGTCATCAAAAAAGCCAGCGATACCGCTTACACCCAACCCTAGCCGAATCGCTGCTAGGTTGAGTCGTTGACCTAAATGACCCGCATCCATATGAAGGTAGCGATAAGCCCGATCGCCATAGGCGGCGATCGCGGTCTTAAGATCGGCTGTATGAAACAGCACAACTCCTGCATCGCGCCCCAAATCTTGCCATAAACAGAGGAAGTGTAATTCTTGACGGAAGTTTTTGAACCGAATTTGGCGCAGTTCTTGCGTCTTCGGCGCGTAGTAGTAGCAGCCTTCTTCTAGCCCGGTTACAGAAGACACGGCGATAAACGTTTCGACCAGGCTCACGTCAAAGTAGTCTGGCGAACCGTCCAGTCCTTGGTCGATGTAGTGTTGATGCTGGTAAGTAAAGTCAAGCAGGGCAATCAGTTCCTCAAAGGTGAGCGCCTCGCCACTGTAAGCACGCGTCGATCGCCGTTGCAGCAGCGTTGTTTCGAGTTGCTCCAGTTGGCTACCCCAGTCGATCGGCGGCGATAGTGTAGAGACCTTGAGGCAAAAGGGAAAATTGTACTTGTCGGCACGCTGTGCAGAGGTTGCGGTTGGCTTCCAGTTCACTTTGACGGTCGTATCGAGGGGAAGTTGAGTCGCTTGATGCAAGTAGCCAAGCATCTGCCCGTCTGGAATGGCTGGGTACTCAAAGTGTGTGGCAGCGGGTAGCGCTGTGCGTGCCAAAGAAAGATTCTGCTTAACATCCAGTAAATCAGCGATCGGGAGAATGGCGATCGCGCCTTCTTGCTCAGCATCTAAATAGAGGAGTTGCTGCATGGCATCGTCGATAAAGCCCCCAATCAAGTGGGGACGATAGTCTGTGAGCGCACACGCCAGTTCAAGATTGCCGAGCAAATGACCTGTATCCAAACAGATACGGCGGTAGGCACGATCGTGATAGCGCCATGCCGAGCGCCTGAAAACAGCCGTTGTCACCAGGGCAAGCTGTGTATTTTCCAGCACCGGATGCCAGTAGCAGGCGGCTTGCAGCTTTGTCCACACATCACTCTCCCAAAAGTGGATCAAGGAGTGAGTATAGGCTTGATAGTTGTACAAACCTGCGGGTAAAAGCGGGGTACCACGAGAGATAAGATAAAGCTCAGCCGGGTACAGCCCGCCAGCAGAAGGGGCAGCCCGCAAATAATGGGAACTACCAGAGGCAACCACTTTGCCCGTTAACCCATAGCTACAGAGCAGCAGTCTCGATAAGCGCTGCCACCAGATGCTGTTTGGGTCGCTGTCGAAGGCGGTTGGATTATCGGTTAGATAGGGTTTTAGATCAACCGGAACCCCAATCTTATATTCCTTGAACGGTACGGGTTGTTGGCTCCAATCGAGCGGTTGCTGTTTCGTCTTAATCGTTTCGGGATTGTATTTTGTCCGCTCGTGATAGTGCTGGGCGATCGATACGGTAAGGTCCGTCATAGCAGTTGCGGAAGAATGCGGCTCCGCTCCAATCTTGGCACTCTCTTGGGGGAAAACGCCATAGCCTGGTCAGGGCGCGTCGTCAATTCAGCTCCGAAACCTTGCGGTATCAGCATGGTCGCGCCCGCCCCAACACATGAGGCTAGGGGCTGAAATCCTTGCTGCAAGTGATGTGTAGTCGTAATTGATGACAGCCCCTAGTGTTTCATGCCTGCCTGCGTTTCGGGTGCCTTAGGAAACTGATCGGCAGCGGTAACTTGCTGCTGTGCAAACTGTTGGAGGCGCGATCGCCACACCTGATAGCCTTTCACACTCAAATGCAGCCCATCCGTAGTGAGATCAGCCGCCAGATCGCCATTGGCATCTGTAAAAGAGGGGTACAAATCGAGATAGTCGAGACCTTCTGCCTTTGCCATTGCCGCTAAGGACTCATTTAGTTGTTGAATGTAGTGATTGGGCACGATCGCCAAACGAGGTTTCCACAGCGTCAGTGGCTGATCGGGTAGGGGAGAACTCAGGGTTGGCGATCGCTGCAACCGACTCCCAGCATGAGGCAAAATTGACTGCACAACGATTTGAGCCTGAGGATGCGCCTTTTTTAGATGCAGTAGGATCTCACGATAATTTGCCAACAGGGTCTCAGTGCTGATGCCTCGAATCAGATCGTTAATGCCAATCATCACAAACACCGTTTCGGGCTGGGTGCGATCGAACAGCTTGAGTCGCCTCAACAGTCCAAACGATGTTTCACCGGAAATACCCTGGTTCAGCCAAACATGCCCCTGAGGCAACAAATCGGGCGGAAACCACAGACTAAGAGAGTCTCCTGCTAAAACGGTGAGGTCTTTGGGGTGTGACTCTGCTGCAACCTTAGCCTCTCGCCCTAGAAGGGTAACCCACTGTTCATACGTCAACTGGTGGCGTGTACCCAGTGAAGCCGTTGGAGTCACTGTCGTTGGCAGCGCTTGTACTGTGGACGCATTAACCTGCAAAAAACCAGTCAGGCTACCCCAACGTAGTAGCAATGCAGACGCAAGTAGCAGCCCACTAATGCCAAACGACAGGATAGCCCAACCAGGAAGAGAAAGAAATCGCCTAAACACTGGCTCAGATTTAAGATGATTTGAGTCAGATTGTAGTGGCAATTTCAGCTTTTTCAAGTGCCTCTATTCAGCTTGTTTGGCAAATGCCACTTCGCCAGCAAACTCTTCACCATATGCACCTTCACCATGCTCGTAAATGTCCAGCCCTTCGTCCTCTACTTCAGGCTTGACGCGGAGTTCCATGAACAGACCCAGCACTTTGAGAATGACGAAGGTGCCAACGGCTGCAATCACAGCCGCAATCAACACAGCAATAATCTGAGTGACGAGCTGACCAGGATTGCCATAAAAGAGACCGTTGTTACCAGCCGCGTTGACGGCTTTTGTAGCAAAAACGCCCGTTAAGATTGCTCCAACCGTACCGCCAACACCATGTACCGGGAAGGTATCTAACGAATCATCAAACTGTAGCTTTGCTTTGAGGTTGACCGCAAAGAAGCACGCGAGACCCGTCAAAACACCGATGACGATCGCAGACAACGGTGTGACAAAGCCTGCGGCAGGTGTAATACCCACCAGACCAGCCACGAAACCGCTCCCAATGCCGACGGCTGTTGGCTTACCCTTCAACAACCACTCAATCACAAGCCACGCTAAACCCGCTGCAGAAGCCGAGACTGTGGTGGCGACAAAGGCGACGGTTGCCAGACTACCTGCACCAAGCGCGCTACCACCATTAAAGCCGAACCAGCCAACCCACAGAATGCCAACGCCTAGCAAGACAAAGGGGACATTATGAGGAATGACTGGCTTAGCCATCCAATCTTTCCGGGGACCAAGCATCCAGGCAGCGACCAATGCCGACACACCAGAACTGATGTGAACCACTGTGCCACCCGCAAAGTCCAACGCACCCATCGCGCCCAACAAGCCTCTACCCCAAACCATGTGAGCTAAGGGCGAGTAAATGAAGGTAGACCACAGGACGATGAACCAAAAGAACGCTTTGAACGAGATGCGCTCAACGATCGCCCCAGACACCAGTGCAACTGTGATGATGGCAAACATCATCTGGTACACCATAAACACCTGGTGAGGAATCGTTGCCGCATAGCCAATGGGGTCAGGAGCATCAGCCGCAACGCCGTTGAGACCCAGCCAACCAAGACCACCGACAAACTGCTGAATCCCTTGAGCAAAAGTTTGACCTTCAGCAAGGGTGACATCAAAGGCTAGCGTGTAGCCCCAGAGCACCCACGTAACGCCCACGATCGCCATTGCCACCAGGCTCATCATCATCGTGTTGAGCACATTGCGCGATCGCACGAGTCCACCATAGAAAAAGGCTAGACCAGGGGTCATGAACAACACCAGTGCTGCCGAGGTGAGCACCCAGGCGGTATCACCCGTATCCATTTTGGGTGGTTCAGGCGCAGCAGGCGCAGCCGCATCCTGAGCAACTGCCGGGTCGAGGAGCGCGCCAGTGAGCAGGCTAAACACCGCGATTGCCAACAACGATAGCCCAAACGCTACAACCAATCTGCGTAACATTCTTTTGCTTCGTTCGTCTGGCTCGCCGATCGCCAGAGAAACAAGGCTCTGCCAGACTGAGGAAACCGGGCGAGCGAAAGAGCCGGAAAAACGCCGACGCTTGTGCTTCGACCTTTTATGAAGCATTAATTTAGACATTTTGACCCAAAAATCCTTGCGAAAACGTCAATAGAAACGGTAGGCAACTCACCAGGTGGGCAAACGAAAGCAGCACGATGACTAGAAAACGGCTTGAGCTTTGCTTGCATGACTTGACCACTGGAGGATAGAAGACCTCAGTGGCAATTTTTCGGACGGCTATCCATGCGGGGCAAGCGATGGAAGCGCAAATACCCCTCCGGAGGGATTAACTCTTAGGAGTGATTGCACCAATTCTGGGAAGGTTAATTCTGTATAAGAGATAACAGATCGACTTTGAAGTGACGCTGAAGCGGCAAGCAAGATTCCGAAAAGAGAACTGAAGCTTCTACTGGAACGGGATCAGGCGGCGATCGAGTGAACGATCGACAAAGTTGCTCAAACCGCTAAAACGTTTCGATTAGTTACAGAAAAGATTTTCTACCCTCAAGGTCTACCCAAGCTCCAGGTAAATTGCCGCTGCATACACAAGGCTCCCTTGGTGTCCACGTAACTTTCAGTGGATGCATTGTTGACCTTTTCCTCGATACTGAAGAAAGGCTGCTCAACTCAGGGAGGACCCATGCTGCTATCGAAAGGATTTGAGGTGGAGATCTACACCAGCACCCCTGAAGGAGACATTGTTGGGTTGTCTGACAAAATTGTCGCCGCCTTAGATGGCTTCGTGCGCGAACCCGATAGCCGCAACGTCGAGTACACCACCCCTCCGTGTTACCGCTATGAGCGCCTGCTGTGCGATTTGGTACGTCCGCGCCTGCGCCTGCGAACCTACTTGCAACAACTGGGAAATTACACTCTCATACCGGGCAGCACGCTTTCTCTAGGCTCCGTCGATCGCTTTTGGCGTTCCGATCCGGGCAACCCTTACCACACGTACATTGAGCAAACCTACGGCACCAGTGTGGTGACAGCCAGCATCCATATTAATGTCGGCATCAGTGACCCCGAAGTGCTGATGCGAGCCTGTCGGCTCATTCGAGTTGAAGCAGCCTTGTATCTAGCCTTGAGTGCATCATCCCCGTTCTTAGGTGGCAACGTGACAGGCTACCATTCGACCCGCTGGGGGCTTTTCCCAAAAACGCCTGCTCAGGTGCCTCTGTTTGAAAGCCACGCCCACTTTGTCCGATGGACTGAGCAGCAATTGGCAGCAGGCACCATGCAAAATGTGCGTCACCTTTGGTCATCGGTGCGACCAAATGGCGATCGCCGCCCCTACAATCTCAATCGACTGGAACTGCGTATTTGCGATTTAGTCATTGATCCAGTCGCACTACTGGCGATCACAGCCCTTCTTGAGGCACGCTTACTACAGCTCATCCATGACCCAACGCTCGATCCACTACAGAGCAGCCAATTGCCATCTGAAACGCGATCGCACGCTCTGGAAGTGCTTGCAGATGCCAACGAAACGGCGGCAGCCCACCACAGCCTGAATGCAACGTTACAGCATTGGAAAGATGGCAGCCCAATTGTTGCCAAAGAGTGGATCGAGCAGCTTTATCAGGACGTTTGGCCGATCGCGAAGCGAGAAGGCTTTAGCTGCTTCCTCCTACCGCTGAAAAAAATTCTGCGAGAAGGCAATGAAGCGCAACAGTGGCTCAAGCTTTACGAGCAGGGATTAGCGATCCAACCCATCATGCAGCAAGCCATTCAAGACGCATCCACTTACGAACTCACGTTACAAGACGACCTTTGCCAGCCATTGGTCGCTTAGGAATGGACATTAAATAACTTCGACAACCTTAGCCTTTTCGTTGTACGGGCGCGGCATGCGGCAGATGTCTCTGGGAGAAGGCAAGGACTTTGTACCGCAGCTTGCTTCCCGCAGGGTATGCCATGCCCCTCCGCACTCTGTGTGCGCTTTTGCTTTGTTGATTGAAGAAGCGTTTGATTGAAGAAGTGTCAAAGAGCGATCGCTAAACGCCTTAGAGCTGAACCACTGGGGAGCTTCGATTCGTCGTCTGTGAGGGTTGAATTGTCTGCAAGAGATAACATAGCTTCCGCTAAATCACCCCTCCGGACGGTGCCAGTTTGAGAACAAAATCTTTACAAAGCTAACGCTTAAGCTGATTGATTAAAAAAAGCTATCGATCGCGCCCCTTGTTTACCCAGACAAACACGCCTCAAACAGTACTGCTGCTTACTCGAACTCATGCTCAGAGTCGTTTTGGTTCATCCTCAGATTCCGCCAAACACCGGCAATATCGCCCGCACCTGCGCTGCCACTAACACCGAGCTACATCTGGTTGGACCGCTAGGCTTTGAGCTGAGCGATCGCTACCTGAAGCGTGCAGGCTTAGACTACTGGCCCCATGTCAATTTGCATTACCACGACTCGATCGAGGCATTCCAGACGCTACAACAGAGTCAGGGAGGGCGACGCATTGGCTTTAGCACTTCGGGACGCTGTAGCTATACTCACTTCGCCTTTCGCCCCTTAGACTGGCTTCTGTTTGGCAGCGAAACTCAGGGACTGCCGACTGATGTACTCAACGCCTGTGACGAGACCGTCTATATTCCGATGGCAAGCCAACACGTCCGCAGCCTCAACCTATCCGTGAGTGCAGCCGTCGGTCTCTTTGAAGCACAACGACAGTTGGGTGGCTTCCAGTAACGAGTATCTTCTTTCTCAGAAATCTCCCAAGGAATACAAGTCAAATTAGGACAGACTACAGCAAGCCCATATATCGTCGATCGCCACGGCAACGCTTGGTCGCCCAAGAACGTTCGCTCATTCAACCACGCCATGCGTATTGACATGGGTTATGAACAGCCTGGTCATCACTGACCGATTGAGTTTTGGTCGAGCTCGTTCCTGTTCGCCAACCAAGCCATTGTCCACAGTAAATAAGCACTAAATGCGCATATACCCATTCAACAATATACGTATCTAAAAATATGCCCATTCAAAAGTAAGCCAAAGACAACACGGTTGAGTGTCAATAGCCCAATCACATGCATATCCATAAAGCGAAAAAGATCGAGGCACTGGCTGTCGTCGTTACCACGAATCGTGGGCATATGTAATAAGAAATTTCTATACGCTACTGGGCAAAGCTATAGCAGGTTGTTCAATGCTTATAGTTACGATTGATCGCTCTGCAACACTACAACTGGCGTACCTCTCACAAGGTTCAAGCAGTACGTTTGCCCGTATCTGCCTTCAAAGTGGGAGTTGCTAATTGTGATAACGTACACAATTTCACGGTTGTTGAGGGGCAAATCTCAACGTAACGTGATATCGGAGGCAGTGAGTGATTGTGGCTTAGCACCGACCTATGCTGTAGCTATAGCCCTTGCTGAACAAGGCTTTTACGCCTTATTCACAACCAGAGCTAGAGCGTCACAAGCCCAGGTGCATGTCATCAAAGCGGAGGAATTTTTATTCTCCTAAGATCTGAAGCAATGCGCTTGAGAAGGGGCAATTGACCAGGGTGTAACAGTACGCTAACCATGTTCACAAAAGGCGATTAAAGGTTTTTTCAACACGGATTGTAGATTTTTGGGGTTATGTTAACTTGTCTAAATTGAGAAAGCAGGGTAATCTTGCCTAAGTGTTTGCCGCTAGTGATCTGGATCGCTTTCCTACGTGATTTCTATCATTGGCAGATGGCAAGCTGATGTGACTCAAGGACAGTTAAACGCTGGACATTTTAGGAGGTCGTTTTTTGGAACGAACATTTCCGCAGAAGGTTAAGCCTGTTCCTTCCTGTGAAGTTGAAGAGGGTGTGATGGAGAGTCAAATCAGGCAGACTCCACCGGAGGTTAATCGTCTGGTTCGTACTTCTGCCGCCGTAATCGGGTTGGCAATCTCAATGGGGGCATACAGTCTCCCATTGCCCAGCCAGAGCGATGAAGCAGTCGCCGCAGAGCCAGTTGCTGGTGAGCCAGCTGCAAATGTAGTTCCTCAAGAGTTTGACGTTGCCACTGTGCCTCACAGTATCGAGAAGACTCAAAGCTCTTTTTCCGCAGAAATTGCTGAACACACCGTGCAAGAAGGTCAGACCCTTTGGCAGCTTGCTCAATTTTACGGGGTGGATGCGGCGAAGCTAGCACTGGATAACGGCATTTCTACGAATGCAGTGCTGCACGTTGGACAAGTGTTGAAGATTTCAACCACGAAACAGGTCTCGGTCATCGAACAAGCTGCTGAAGCTGCTGGCAACAAGCCTGAATATTACGGTCTGGTTGATAGTGCTAAAGCGATCGACAGCAAGCAGAAAGTGGTTGCTCAGGTGCCATATAGTGAGGCACTCGATGCTTTGAGGCAGAAACAAGATCGGCTCCAACAAGGTCTTGCACGGCTAAAGGGCACTCAACAGACCGAGCGCACAGAGTCTAATCGCACAGAGGTCGCTTCCCAAGCAGCACCGAGTGTGACAGCGACAACGGCTGATCCTCTGGCTCATGCCTATAGGGTTGTGGCTGGAGACACCTTGGAGGCGATCGCAAACGCCCATCAGGTTTCTCTAAAGCAATTGACGGCTGCCAATGCCCTCAAAGACCCCAACGTTTTGAGTGTTAACCAGGTGCTGGTCATCCCTCAAGGCGCAAGTGAAGCACCCCTAACGTCCTCGACCGTCAGCACTGCACCCACTGAGGCTCCTATCATCATTGCATCTGCAAAGCCAGATCAAATGACGCTACCGAGAGCAGAAAGTGCCCGCCCCACTGTTGGGCGCACTCAAGCACTGGCACCCGCTCCAGAAGCTGTCAGCACTGCACCAGGTGTAGCTGAGGCTCATGGTGTTGCTGTTGTAGCCGCTCAATCGAGTAATGCTCCAGCGGCTGAGCCGATTCCAACGGTCTCACTTACTCACTCATCCGTAGCACCCGCCGCGATCGGGGGTAGTAGTGAAGTGGCGACGGTCTCTTTCGTCGGCAAACAGCCAGCACAGGCAGATCAATCTGATGGTGGCATCCAAAATAGCTATGTTGAAAATCTCAGGCTTGAAATTGTCAAGCTTCGAGAGAAATACCAGGATTCATCGAGCCAAATTCAGGGCTCCACTACGCAAAGTACTAAAGTTGCGGCTGCGCCTCTCAATGTTGCCGCGCCTGCTAACACTGCTGCGGCAGCGAGTGAAGCTACGGCAGCACCTCAGTTAACCCCATACACAAAGGCGCTCCAGGCTCAGATCCGTCAGTTGCAGGTTAGTAGACAGCAGGACAATCGGGCTGAAATGAAGGCAGCGCAGGCTGATCTGGCACCTGTCGAGCCTCAAGCTAAACCTCAGCTTGTAGCAACAGCCTCGATCGGCTCTCAAAACTATGAGCCGTTGATTTCCTCACCCGTTGGCAAAATGGTTTCCCCAGATTTGCCGCCCATTGGTTCAGTGGATGCGTATTTGCCCGGTAGCTCAGGCAAGTTTAACGGCTACATCTGGCCCACTAAAGGGGTGCTGACTTCAGGCTACGGCTGGCGCTGGGGTCGGATGCACAAAGGCATTGACATTGCTGCTCCCGTGGGTACGCCTGTGTTTGCCGCCGCAGCGGGTGTGGTGATCACAGCAGGCTGGAACTCTGGCGGCTATGGCAACATGGTCGAGATTCAGCATCCTGATGGTAGCGTGACCCTCTACGCACACAACAGCCGGGTCATCGTGCGCACAGGGCAGCAAGTAGCTCAAGGGCAGCAAATTGCTGATATGGGTAGCACTGGCTATAGCACAGGTCCGCACTCTCACTTTGAAGTGCATCTTCCTGGACAAGGAGCCGTTAACCCAATGGCTTACTTGCCGAGAGGTCAGGCATAAACGCCTTTTACACTGACATACTTGACTGTTTGAAGGGAGCCTTTAGCTCCCTTTTTTATTGGGTGAATTGGTCTTATGTACAGGTGCAGGGCGAGTGGCACTGCTCCTTTCTGGCATACTGGAACAACTTGTCTTGATGCAAAGCGCATTCCAGGCATAAGGCTCATTTGGTTCACCTGATCAACGGGAGTCGATGGGTTACAGTGACTACTGGGTCACGATCGCGTACAGTACGATCGTTCACCTTTTGTTGCGTACTTCCGATTGAACTGAGCGCATCAAGGCGTTGAATCAGGGCGTTGGGTTAGAGAAGCGTTTAATCGGGACGATCGCCGCTCATGGGTTAAAGTTGACCCGCACAAGGTAAAATTCAAATTCTTTAAAGCGCTATCATAGCGTTTGTTACGAGGGTCACAGTATGGGAAGACAGCGATCGCTTTTAGGCTTGATTTTAGTGCTGGTTATCGCCGCGATTGTGGTGATTGTCAGGGTGCCAGCGCGTCTGGGCTTAGACCTTCAGGGCGGTTCACAGTTGACGATTCAGGTGAAAACGACTCAGGAGATCCAACAGATTACCGAGCGAGAACTTGAAGCCGTTCGCAAAGTGATTGAAGGGCGGGTCAACGGTCTGGGGGTTTCAGAACCTTTGGTGCAAACCGTTGGCAAAGATCAGATTTTGGTGCAGCTACCAGGCGTGAATGATCCGGAGCAGGCAGAACGCGTCTTGGGTGGTACAGCTCAGCTAGATTTTCGCAAGCAGAAACCTGGCACCGAAGCGCAACTGCAAATCGAAAAACAGAACCTGCGTGAGAAGCTGGATCTCCAGGCAAAACTGAGAAAGACAACGGATCAAGCGGCGATCGCCAAAAATCAGGCAGAGCTGAAAGCGACGAATGAGTCGATCACCAGTCTGTTTGAAAAAACGGAACTGACGGGTAAGAACCTCAAAGACGCGTATCCAGAGCCAGCGGGTGCGAGCAATAACTGGCACGTAGGGCTGAAGTTTGACCCCCGTGGTGGCGAACTGTTTGCGGCGTTGACAAAAAGTATCGCAGGCACCGGACGCACTCTGGGCATCTTTCTGGATGGCGCACCCATTAGTGCCGATTTTGCCTACACCGTTGACGTACAGTACGCGCAGACCGGAATTTCAGGGGGCGGAGCCGTCATTGAGGGTAACTTTACGGCTGAACGAGCCACTGATATCGCCGTCCAACTGCGTGGAGGGGCGTTACCAGTCCCCGTAGAAGTGGTCGAAAATCGCACGGTGGGCGCAACGCTGGGTCGAGATAGTGTGCAAAGCAGTATCTACGCCGGGATTGGTGGGTTAGTTCTCGTCTTGATCTTTATGGTGGTGTACTATCGCCTACCGGGACTGGTTGCCGATGTTGCCTTGCTGATTTATGCCGTGCTGACCTACGCTGCCTTTAACCTGCTGGGTGTGACGCTAACCCTTCCTGGCATTGCGGGTTTCATTCTCAGCATTGGGATGGCGGTCGATGCGAATGTGCTGATTTTTGAACGAACGCGGGAAGAACTCCGTGCGGGCAAGACGCTTTATCGAGCGATCGAAGCTGGCTTTTACCGGGCGTTTCCCAGCATTCTGGATGGGCACGTCACCACGTTGATCTCCTGTGCCGCGCTTTTCTGGCTAGGTGCAGGATTGGTTAAGGGGTTTGCCCTCACCCTGGCGCTAGGGGTTTTGTTGAGCCTGTTTACCTCGTTGACCTGCACTCGGACGCTGTTGTTCTACACCCAGAGCATCCAAGGACTACGGAAGCTTGAGTTCTACTGCCCGAAGCTGCCATCTACCACGCAACCTCAACCGGAGGCGACCCCATGAAACTACAAGTCATTCGGCAGCGCAAGCTTTGGTGGACGCTTTCTTTGGTGATGATTATTGCTGGGATTCTTGCCATGCTGTTGTCCTGGCAGAAGTTTGGCGCACCGTTGCGTCCCAGCCTGGACTTTATTGGTGGGACACGCCTTCAGGTTGAGCTTGATTGCTCAAAGCCGAATGCCTGCGACAAGCCGATCGACATTGCCGCTGTACGTGATGTGATGGATGCTGAGGGTTTGGGCGAAAGCAGCATTCAGCTTTTAGGACAGGAGCAGCGCGCACTCTCCATTCGCACGAAACCGCTCAGCCCAGAGGAACGGGTCAAGCTTTTGGATGCTCTCGGCAGCAAGATTGGTGCGTTTGATGCTGCTAAGAACCAGATTGATACGGTGGGACCCGTCATCGGTCAGCAGTTGTTTGCCTCTGGCATGTTGGCGCTGCTGGTGTCGTTTGGGCTGATTATGGTCTACCTCAGTTTTCGGTTTCAGTTGGACTATGCAATTTTTGCGATCCTTGCTTTGTTTCATGATGTCTTGATTACGGTTGGCATTTTTGCCATATTGGGTCTGGCAATTGGTACAGAAGTCGATAGCCTGTTTATCGTGGCGCTGCTGACGATCGTCGGTTTTTCGGTGAATGATACGGTCGTGATTTACGATCGCATTCGTGAGACACGAGCAGCCCATCCCGATCGTCCGATTGATGACATTGTGGATGCCGCCGTTAACCAAACGCTGTCTCGCTCCATCAACACAACCGTCACTGTATTGCTTACCTTGTTTGCCATCTTCCTCTTTGGTGGCGAGACTTTAAAGAACTTTGCCCTGGCGCTCATCATCGGTTTCACGATGGGGGCTTACTCCAGTATCTTTATTGCCAGCACCCTCTTAGCCTTGTGGCGTGAACGTGCGGAAGCGCTGCCCTCTGCAACCGCAACTGTGGACGTTGCTGCCAGCGATCGAGACGTGGATGATCTCTCCGCCAGATCAGATGATGCCTGACCTAATTGCCCTCTATGAGCCAGCCTGACGAACCACGATTGCTCCCGACGAGCGGCGATGCTGCCACTACTTTTCAGCAGGAAGTAGAGCGGCTTTACCGTTTGACCATCTACGGGCGCTGGTGCGTCGTTGTGGCGTTATGGCTTACGATCGGCGCACTCAGTTTGTGGGCTTTGCGGTATCCCATTTCGCTGTTGCTGGATTACTTTACGTGGGCAGCCGTTCGCTACGGGCTGCTCTTTAACCGCTTTCCTGCGATCGGTTTAGCAATTTGCGTTGGGTTTACAGTCGCCGTTCTGCTGCGACAAAGCCATGATGCGGTGTTTGGGTTGTCTCAGTTCGATCGCCAGCGTTTAGAACGGCAAGTGCAGCGGATTCGGCAGCAGGGACGTAGCCATCCCCTTTGGCGCTTCGTGTGCAAGCCGCGATGTCCATAGCCATTAGCCTTTGAGGGATGATGGAAAGAAGTTGCTGGTTGTTAGTTATTAGTTGTTAGAGGGAGTCAGAAGTCATACCAGTTTAAACAGACTTCACGACACATCGACCCTCTGTAGGGGCGAACGGTCCGCCCCTACCCCATCTGCAACATTTTCAAATCAAATTGATATTAGGAGTCAGGAGTCAGGGGGTTAAAGGCTGAAGGCTGAAGGCTGAACTGACCGCTACGATCGCCCGAAGTTGTCCGATCGCTGCGACCAATAAGCACGATAAGCAACCACCATCGCACCAGCCGCGGTTGCTGCAAACGCAGGCGCGACAAAAGGAAGCCAACCCTGTTGTAGAAACAGGCTGAAGCTGATCACGGCAAGACTGAGCAGAAGCAAACTTCCACTCAACACCAGCACCAACGGCTGACGGACATACCATGCCAGAAGGCTGCCCATCACTGCCCAAAGCCCAATCCACAGGGCTTCTAACCATTCAGACCATACCCAAATCAAGGGTTGACCGTCCAAGGCGGCACTCAAAAACTGGCTCACCATTTGGGCGTGAATGAAGACACCAGCCATACGAGGCGTATCTTCACTGGTCGCACTGTAGGGCGTGGAGAAAAAGTCTCTGCCGCTGGGAGCAATGGTGCCAAGGAGTACCACTTTATCCTTCACCCACTCAGGTGGCACCTTGCCAGTTAAAACATCAGTCAAGCTTACCTGCCGCGCGATCGTCCGTCCTCGATACTTGAGCAAGATTTGGTAGCCTCGCGCATCGATCGACTGATAGCCTCCTGCATGCTTTTCTAGCGGACCAAACTGCACGTTGCCAAGCTGAAAAAGGTCAGGATTGTTAGCGTGCGCTTGAAGCCCAATCCTCTCAGGTGCAAGGTATGCCAGTGCCAAGCGCAAGGAGAACGAGTAGAACGTGACGGGAGTTTTACTGGTGGCAGTCGTGCTGTCGGCAAAGAGTAGATTGCGTCGTACAATATCGCCTGGATCGAGCACCAAATCATTAAAGCCAATGCGATTCAAGGGCACATCCTCAGGCGCAGGAGTTGTGGGGGGATTGGCGCTCCCCAGATTCGTAATCGCAATGACGTTTGGGGCGTTGAGCGCTGCCAGCAACTCAGTTCGTCCAGGCTGCTGAGGGAGATTGCGCAGCAGATCTAACCCGATCGCTCTGGGTTTGCCACGCTGTAGAGATTGAATCGCTTGCGCTAAGGTGAGATCGGTAATGGGAAATTGCTTTTGTGCGGTGATGTCGGCTTCTGTGATGCCTACAACCAGGAGTCGAGGGTCAATACCAGGATCGGGGCTTAGCTGCACCAGGCGATCGTAGGTAGCTAGTTCGAGTGGCTGCAACCACCCCAGTTGACGGATTCCTACAACTAAACCTGTTACGGCAAGACTGACCATGCTCAGCGAGAGCGCGGCTAATGCCCTTCCCTTGGGTTTACGGTCACGTCCCAACCTGCCTTGAGAAAGGTGCTGCCAGTAGGTCAACGGGAGTTGCGCGGTTTGGGGTAAGCTGGCGCGATCGGCAGCAGGATCAAACGCCTGCGCAGGGAGATATTCTGGGAGCGTTAGGGGCAATTGCGTGTCATCTGCCACAACTTCAGTGGGGTGTGCCAGCGCGTAGAGAACGGACTCGGCAGTTTGATAGCGCTGGCTGAAGTGGTAACGCGTCATTTTCGTCAAAATGGCGGCTAGCCCGGAGCTAACCCGTGCCTGATCGCGCCAGATAACCTCACCGGTCTCTGGGTGGGTCGGGAGTTGAAAAGGCTGTAGCCCCGTCAGCGCATGAATAGCAGTCATTCCTAGCGCATAGATATCGCTGTTGCAGCGCGGCTTACCCATCATCTGCTCACTAGGACCGTACCCCTGCGTCCCAATACCCACCGTGAGGTTGGTCTGTCCTGAAACCACACCCGTTAGCTGCGTTTGAATTTCCTTCACTGCGCCAAAGTCAATCAGCACAAACTTGCCGTCTCGCTGTCGCCGAATAATGTTGGCAGGCTTAATATCCCGATGAATCACGTTGTTTTGATGCACAAACGCCAGAATGTGCAGCACATCTCGCAGTAGATCAACTACTGTTGCTTCATCCAGTCGTTGGGCTACGGCAATTTCACTGCTCAACGACTGCCCTTCAATATATTCTTGTGCTAGATAAAATTCCTTACTTTCTTCAAAATCAGCCAGGAGTGCGGGAATTTGGTCGTGACTTCCCAGCTTTCGCAGGGTTTCGACTTCGGTTGCAAACAGACGACGCGCAACCTTCAAGAAGCTCTTCTCCTGATAGGCAGGTCGAAATTGCTTGATGACGCACTGAGGACGATCGGGCTGCGACACGTCTTCAGCAAGATACGTCTGCCCAAACCCACCGCTACCCAAAGCCTGAATAATTCTAAAGCGATCGTTGAGCAGGGTTCCCAACATGTAGCTCAGCCTTTTAGTGGTTGGTTGTTGGTTGTTGGTTGTTAGTTTTTAGCAAAATAGCGATGCAAAGACTGGTAAAAGCACAAAACCGATCGTACTTCTTATACCCTCTAACAACCAACAACTAAAAACTACTCCTCATCCCCGCTGCACCGTCGCCAAAATCTCGTCCAAAATCTCCTGGGCACCCTGTTCGCGCAGGCGTTGAGCGAGTTCAGCACCGATCGCCTCTGCCTCAGTAGCCAGCCCACTCACGCTATCTTTTGCTACTTTTTGCCCATCCAGGCTGATGACAATACCCGTTAAGGTGAGTCGATCGCCCTCAAGTAGGGTATTCACACCGATCGGTACCTGACAGCCACCTTCCAGTTCGCGGAGGAACGATCGTTCGGCGTAACAACGGTAAGCGGTTGGTTCATGCTCCAGCGCTTTTAGCAATGACAGCACTTCGGTATCGTCACCCCGGCATTCAATCCCCAGCGCACCCTGACCCACGGCGTGGAGCGAAATTTCAGACGGGATGACTTGGTGAATGCGGTCTGCCATCTCAAGCCGCTGTAAGCCTGCTGCTGCCAGAATCAGCGCATCGTATTCACCTGCATCCAGCTTTGCCAGTCGGGTGTTCAAGTTGCCCCGCACATCCTTAAAGCTGAGGTGGGGATAGTGATGCCGCAGTTGTGCCAGACGACGGAGGGAGGACGTGCCGACGACAGCACCTTGAGGCAACGTATCAAGCTGTTTGTCTTTGTGCTGTTCATGTACCACCAGCGCATCAGCCGGATTCTCACGCTCGGTCACGCAGCCCAAGATCAATCCTTCTGGCAGGCGAGTCGGCAAATCTTTGAGGGAATGCACGGCAAAGTCAATGTCGCCGCTGATCATGCCGACTTCGAGTTCCTTGGTGAATAGCCCTTTGTCACCAATTTTTGCCAGCGCCACATCCAAAATCTTGTCACCCTGAGTGCTCATGGTATGCACTTCAAAGGTTCTTTCTGGAAAGGCTTTTTGCAATTCTGCCTGTACCCAATGGGTTTGTACCAGGGCAAGCTGGCTTTTGCGGGAACCAATGCGAATGGTGCGAGTAGCGATCGGCGTTGCAGTAGGCGACATAATTCAGGGCTTGAAACGAGCTTCAAAAGTCACTCTTTCCACCTTACCGCAGTGTGTAACCCGTTTGATAGGAGTGCAAGAGGACACAACCATTACAGATGATTAAGCAGAATCCCTTATGGCGCTAATGCCAACAGGGTTGCAGGAAATTTTGATGTACAGAACAATCATCATAGGCAAAAACGAGGCGTTGAATGACCAAAGATAATTACATACCGCGAAAACGAGAATTTATCTTTTGAGGAGTATTACGGCTTTTTGAGAAGGAGTGATCTGGGTGGTCAATATCCTAAAGAAAACTTTGAGGAAAGGGTAAGAATTCTCTTAGTTAAGCGATCGATCGCGATTACTGCTAGGAATGACAAAGGAACGCTCATTGGAGTTGCGTTTGGTGTGAGTGATTTTGCTTACTTCCTTTTCATCACAGACCTTGGTGTTAATAGGGCTTATGTAAAGCAAGGCATCGGCAGTGAATTGTTAGTTCGCATCCGAGAGGCAGTTGGTGGAGAGGACAATATCACAGTTGTTACGGTTGCCCATGCAACCGCAGTGGGTTTCTACAAGAAGCGTGGTTATGTATCCGAGCAACGTCTATTTTGGAAGCCATGCAATCTCTGGAGCAAATTTGAAGTAACTTAGCTCAAATGTGATAAGACAGTATGCAGACTAAACAGGCGAATCGTAAAGCTTTAGAACACTATCTAAGCCTCCGCTACCCGATTACGATTTACCCAGAGGCAGAAGGTGGGTATGTTGCAGTGATCAAAGATTTACCAGGATGCATTACGCAGGGCGAAACGCCGGATGAAATCATGGCAAACATTGAAGAAGCGCGACAACTGTGGATCGAGACGGTGTACGAACACGGCGACGAAATTCCGCTGCCATCCGACGATCTGTACGCTGATGAATAAGGTTGAAAGATCGCTGCCATGTCCTCTTTGTGGCGGTGTATTAGTTGAAAAGGATGTGCAGAAGCTGTTGCGCGGCGGACTGCACACAGCTGTCTTGCAGGTTAAGGCTGAGGTTTGTCTTCAATGCGGCGATCGCCTGTACTCCGAGGAAACCGTCCAGCGGTTTAAAGATATTCGGGCGAAGCTGAAGAATCAGCAGACGGAAGAATTTACACCGTTGGGTCGATCGTTCCAGGTTGGTTAATGGCACGATCGCCGCGATCAACAAGACCTCCGAGGTTTTGAAAACCCGGAGGTCTAAATTCGACTTTTGTATTTTTGGAACCAGGTACATTTCCCTTGTCATGACAGGAAAGAAGTACTTTGTTTGCGGTTGCGCTGCTACCCCAGGAACAAAGCAGACTTGGACTGCATCCATCTAAGGGTTGATTGCCGTCGCTTAAATGTTTAAGAACTCAGCAGATTTTCTTGAAATAACCATAAATGAGCGATGATAGGCGAGCCTGTTCCCTATCAACACTTTTTTGATTAGCCGAACAATAAACATCGCTGTAGGTTTGGATATTACATGCGCGTTCTTCTCCTGTATCCGCTGTTTCCGAAGTCGTTCTGGTCGTTTGATAAAGCCCTCGAATTGGTTGGACGAAAAGTTTCGTTGCCTCCGCTGAGCTTGACAACCGTTGCCGCGATTTTGCCGCAAACCTGGGAATTTCGTCTGGTCGATCGCAACGTGCGCTACGAGAGTGAAGCCGACTGGTGTTGGGCAGACCTGGTGATCATCTCTGGCATGATTGTGCAGAAACCGGACATGCTACACCTCATCGAGTCGGCAAAGCGACGGGGCAAACGGGTGGCAGTGGGCGGACCCTATGTAACCTCCGTACCAGAAGCAGCCCAGGCGGCAGGTGTTGATTTTCTGGTGCTGGACGAAGGCGAAATCACGTTGCCGATGCTGGTAGCGGCACTGGAGCGGGGGGAAACGTCGGGAGTCTTTCGTGCTGATGGTGAAAAGCCTGCCGTGACGGATACCCCTGTGCCCCGCTTCGATTTGCTGGAACTGGATGCCTACGGCGATATGTCGGTACAGTTTTCGCGGGGATGTCCCTTTCAGTGTGAGTTTTGCGACATCATCGTGCTGTATGGACGCAAACCGCGCACCAAAACTCCGGCTCAACTGCTGGCAGAGCTACAGGCGCTTTATGATTTGGGCTGGCGGCGCACCATCTTCGTAGTCGATGACAACTTCATTGGCAACAAGCGCAATGTGAAGCTGATGCTCAAGGAACTGGCTCCCTGGATGAAGGCGCACGGTTACCCCTTCAGCCTGTCTACCGAAGCGTCAGTCGATTTGGCACAAGATCAGGAATTGCTGGATTTGATGATTGCGGCAAATTTCACAGCAGTTTTTCTAGGCATCGAAACACCAGATACCGACAGCTTGTCCCTCACGCAAAAGTTCCAGAACACCCGCAATTCCCTGGTAGAAGCGGTGCAGACCATTAACCGTACCGGATTGCGGGTCATGGCTGGCTTTATCATTGGGTTTGATGGCGAGAAAACAGGCGCGGGCGATCGCATCATCGATTTTGTCGAAGCTACTGCCATTCCTCAGGCGCTCTTCAGTATGCTGCAAGCGTTGCCCAACACCGCACTCTGGCATCGACTGGAGAAAGAAGGTCGGTTGCGGGCAGGCGATGGTGAGGCAAACATTCACCAGACGACGCTCACAAACTTTGTGCCCACGCGTCCCTTAGAAGAAATTGCCCAGGAATACGTGCGTTGCTTTTGGGAACTGTACGAACCCGATCGCTACCTGGCGCGGGTCTACCGTCACTTTTTGATGATGACACCCAGCCCCAACAAAAAGAAATTTAAGCTGCCAGGGCTAATTGACATCCGTGCAATGCTCATCATTTGCTGGCGGCAGGGCATTCAACGCCGCACCCGCGTTCAGTTTTGGCAGCAGTTCTTTTCTATCCTGAAGCGCAACCCCGGTGTCTTCAAGCATTACCTGACCAATTGCGCGCTGCTGGAACACTTTCTGGATTACCGCACCGTTGTCCGCGCTGAAATTACCGCAAAGCTGGCGGACTATCAGCCAGAAGTGTTGACCGAGAAAGCGGTGGCGATCGCAGGGAAGTAGACCGCTCAACCGCCAGGATCATCAACCTTAGCGAGCATCTTGCTCGCGTCCGTGAAGTGCTTACGGTCGTGAGCGAGACGCTCACACTTTGTGATGGGGCTGATGCAAACGAAAATCGCTGTAAGAGGTCGATCGGCGATCGTGTCGGGTTACAACCGCCCAAAGAATGGTGAGAACAAAGGGGACATGCAAGCTTTACCGTTTCTTAAAGCCGTTGAGCTAGCTTAAGCCCAGTTCCCTAGTTCCAAATTGTCACATCTACCTTTGGGCAGAAAACCATATGGCAATCAACCGTAGACACTTTCTTCTGTTTTTGGGTGCAGGCGTGGGCACTGTTGCCTGTCATGGGCTACCGCAAGGTCAGCAACCTGTTTCTACCAGTCCGTCAGCGGGGACGATCGCCAAGGTTCCTGCCACGCTGGGCTTCAAACCTCTACAAGGTCCAATCCCGCTACCCAGCAGTCCAGCAACGGGCGTGAAGCAGGTTTCTTTTGCCACGGGCGATCAACCAGCAGGTTTTGCCAACTATGACGTAGTTGATGATCTGGTGCTACCAGAGGGATACACCTACGACATCCTGGCAAAGTGGGGCGATAAAGTGGGAGATTCTCGCTTTGGCTACAACAATGATTATTTGTCACTGGTAGAAACCAGCGATGGTCAGGGCTTTTTGACGGTTAACTTTGAATACATCAGTGCGGTTTCGTGGCAGCAATCCTATGAGAAGGTGATTGGTCAGGCGTTGCCGCTGCGAGAAGTCGATCGTGCCGTGAGGTCAGCCGTCAAAGCCATCAAAGATGACCGGGTGCCAGGGCTAAATGCCTTTGCATTGAAAGAGAATGATCCCCTCAAAGCAAAGGTCAAGCTGATCGCGCAGGAAGCCTTAACCGATTTAGGACTAGGGGTTCTTGCTGTACGGCGTGCGCCCGATGGACGCTGGGTGAGAACCAATAGTACGAGCGATCGACGCGTGACGGGCATTTCTGGTCTGACGGATGGACGCTACCTGAGCGCGACGGGACCAGCCGTTGCCATTTTTCGGAAAACGCAGGGACAGGGCTATGTTGACAAGCTCGGCGCTAAAATCATTGGCACCATGCAAAACTGTGCAGGCGGCACTACGCCCTGGGGCACGGTTCTCAGTGCCGAAGAAAATATCCAGGGGCAAGTGCCGGAGCCTGTTTATGCAGATGGCACGTCGTTTGACCCCCTCTATCGCCCGTTCAACATTAGCGACGAAGAAATCAGCGGGTTGGGGAATGTGTTTGGGCTGGCAGGCAACAAGTATGGCTGGATGGTGGAAATTGATCCGGCGAACCCCAAAGATTACGGCACCAAGCATACCTGGCTGGGACGCTATCGCCATGAAGCGGTGGGCGTGCGAGCCGAAGCAGGCAAACGGTTAGCATTTTATTCAGGGTGCGATCGACGCGGTGGGCACATCTATAAATTTGTCAGCAAAGGCAAAGTCAGCGACCCCAAAGACAAAGCAAACTCCAAACTGCTGTCCGACGGAATGCTCTACGCCGCCAAATTCAACCCAGACGGCACCGGACGTTGGATTGCGCTTACTCCCAGCACCCCCGTAGCGCCCGAATCCCCTGCACGGTTAGCTGGAGCCATGTTACCCCTACCGCAACGTCCTCAAGGTGGCGTGATGCAGGCTGAGGAAGATGAGCAGATTGAAGCTTTTACGAAAAAATTCAAAACACTGGGTCAGCTTTACACGGGTAGCGATGCCGAAAAGCAAGGTGCCATCCTCATTGATGCGCACTATGCAGGTAATGCCGTGGGTGCAACCTGTACCGCTCGCCCTGAGGATACCGAAATTTCCCCAGACGGATCGCTGTTTATTGCCTTTACATCGGGAGCCGTTAGCAAAGAAGACGGTAGCCCGGATGTCCGCATCTTCAAAGGTCCCGATGGCAGTGCCGCTTATGAATACGGTTGGGTGATGCATTTGATTGAAGAGGGCAACGAACCAGCCGCCATGTCGTTTCAGTGGAAGATGATGGCAACGGGCGGGGAACCAGCTACAGGCGGCTTTGGCTTCTCAAACCCCGACAATCTTGCCTTTGACCCCAACGGCAATCTCTGGATTGTGACGGACATGCCCTCCGACAAGATGAATTATCCTGTGCCTGCCGATCGCCTGGAGAAAAACGGCGTTCCGGTCAAAGCGTCCAACTTGCGCGGCTTGTTTGGCAACAATTCCATCTGGTGCATTCCGCTTGCAGGTGAAGCCGCTGGTACTCCCTTTCTGTTCGGCACCGCCCCAATGGATGCCGAATTGACCGGAGCGTACTTTGCCCCCGATGCCAAAACCCTCTTTCTCTCGGTGCAGCATCCTGGCGAAATGAACGGCACCCGCAAAGACATGGCAGCCGAAACTCGTCAGTACGCGATGCGATCGCCCGGTGGTCAAGCCTTCATGCAAACGCGCACCGTGCCGATCGGCTCCAACTGGCCCTCCAAACAACCCAACCAGCCGCCGATTCCCGCCGTCGTTACCATTCGTCGCCGTGATCAAACTGCCATTACGACGTAAGGCGTGGGTATCGGTTGTTGGTTGTTGGTTGTTGGTTGTTGGTTGTTAATTGTTAGTTGGAAAGCCTTTCCGGCGGATTGGTTTGCAACTGTTAGGGTTATTAGCGCATGAGCCGCTCCTGACTCCTTCTAAAAACTAAAAACTAACAACCAAAAACTCCCCCGCCTTCTCTACCCCATCCCCAGCAGCGTTTCTGACCGCGCCACCCAGCCAACTGCGCCATTTTCACTCTGCACAACGGCGATCGCGGCTTGATGATCGCTGGGGCTAAAGGCAGCACAGCAGTCCTCCAGCAACAGACAGTAGAAGCCGAGATCGCTGGCGTGGCGGTAGGATGCCAGTACGCAGCATTGGGTGGTTACGCCTGTGAGCAAAAGGTGAGTGATGCCACGATCGCGCAACTGTGCCTCCAAATCAGTGCCGATAAAAACAGACTGAGCAGGCTTATCCAACTGGAGTTCCGCTTCCAGGGGCGTAAACGCATCCAACAGCGCCGTGCCCGGTTCATCTCGCACAAGAAACCGCCCCATGTTTCCGGGGGTGCCTACTGGATAGCCCGCATTGGCATACCGGAGTTGTTTACTGGGTGAAACGTCGCTCAAATTAGTCTGGTGAGCTTCGCGGGTATAGACGACCAAAAGACCGTGATGGCGACACCATTCAATCACCGCCTGAATACGAGGAACGATCGCGCTCACCGCCGACAAATCAGCCTTCAGATTATGACCACAGAAACCCTCTGGATGGCAAAAGTCGTTCTGCATATCAATGACCAAAAGTGCCGTTTGGCTTAGAGCGATCGAAAAAGAGTGCGGTACAGCCGAAAGGGAGAGCAGAGAATTGCCAACCATAAGCCATTCAATCTACCTGATGTGAAAAAAATCCAGGGTTGAGCAGTCAGCGGTCAGCTTGGGAGTTTTGAGTTTTGAGTTTTGAGTTGATGAAGCCGTCAGCGGTCAGCTTTTTATCCTTTTAACCTTCTGCCCTCTGCCTTCTGCCCTCTGCCTCCTGCTAACAACTAAAAACTAACGGCTAAAAACTCTCTTGCCTTCTGCCTCCTCCGTAACTTACTTCAACGCCGTAACATACTGCGGCTCCAGCACTTTGGTTAAATCGGGTATTGTTTGAATTTGCCCCTGCTCCTTCAAAAAGGTAGCCAGCTTTGTCATCGGCTTTAGCAGATATTGCTTGCTGTTAGGATCACCCAGCATCGCCACATTCGTCGCCCTGTCGGGAATCTGAATGCCTTTAAGCTGCTGATCCAGTTCTTCTGGCTTGATTTTGAGCTTAGCCGCCGCAATTTCTAAGCCTTCTTTGCGGTTGGTCTTCAGAAACTCCACGCCCTTGAGGTTGCCTTCGACAAATGCTGCCACTGCTTTAGGGTTTGCCTGAACAAACTTGGTACCAAAAATGTAAAGATCCGCGATCGCGGTGGGCATTTGCTTGGAGCTATAGATCACGCGCCCATCTTTTTGAGCCGCGATCGCCTTGTCGCTAAAGGGTGAATAGGAGTAGGCAATCTCCACTTTACCTGCCTGAAAAGCCGCCGCTGCTGCATCAGGAGGGGTACTCACCAATGTGACATCCTTTCCAGACAAACCCGCTTCTGCCAAAATTTGCAGCAAGAAGAAATGACCAATGCCACCCAGTTCGACGGCAATCTTTTTGCCCTTAAAGTCCTTAATGCTCTTGATGCTGTTGCGTGCCAGAATGACATCCGCACCAAGCGACGTATCTTCCACGGTTACAACTTTGAAATCAACTCCTTTAGAAGCCAACGTCACCGCCTCAGAGGTTACGGGAGCCAATCCATCAATTTGTCCCGACGTGAACGCTGGAAACGCCTGCGCCACTGTATCAAACACCTTGACCGTGAGAGTCAGCCCCAGTTCCTTAAAAAAGCCTTTCTCCTGGGCAATATGTAGCGGCGTGTTGCCAATCCAGGTGGTGATGCCCATTGAGGCTGAGCCAGCCCCAGCCGATGCTGCGGTCGATCCAGATGATTGCGCTGACGGTGCTTCAGGTGGTTTAGCACAGGCATGCATACTGACACCTGCGATCGCGCCAGTCATCATCCACAACGCATGCCGCCGAGTCCAACGGGGTGACTTAGAGAAATTCATCAAACCTGCCATCCTTGTGAGTTAACGCAAAATTTTGACATTTGTAACCAGGGCAGAATGCAACCAGCAATACCGCACATAGAGAAAGTTATACCGTCTAGAGGGGATGGAGTTTTGAGTTGAATCAGTTGTTTAGTTGTTAGTGCATGAAACTTGCCTAACTCCTTCTAAAAACTAAAAACCAAAAACTTCTCTGCCTTTTGCCCTCAACCAAACTCATGCTCAATCGCCGCTGCAATACTAGCCGTAATTTGCTCTACCATCAACGCACCTTTAGCGGCACTGGCTCCTTTAGCTGACGAGAGTACACCTGATGGCGGCACCCATTCGGTGCGAGTGGGATACATATCATAGGGCGGAAAATCGGCAGGCGGGTCATCGGGAAGCTGCTCTAGGTGGACTAATTCAGGGTAGAAGTGCAGCATGAGCGAGGTTTCTATAACGGCAGCGTGTTCGAGCGCAAAGCCCGGAAAGCCGTCAGGGAAAACATGGGCTAAGGTCGCTTCGGTGCAAAAATCCCAATATTCTAAGCGCATGATGCGGAGTGGATGGGTGGTGCCTAACTCACGCAGAGCAAGATCGATGCCTTCGGTCAGAAACCACTGATTTTCGTAGTGTCCATCCACGACAACCAGGTTTTTGACTCCGTGACGAGCAAATTCACGAATGACATCGCGCGTGATCTGGCTCAAACTTTGTCCATCCAGGCTGGTGGTACCCGGAAAGTGTTGTCCACCTCCTGACTTAGGCTGCGATTTGTAACCATAGCTCAGCGTGGGCGCGACTAAGCCATTCACCTTCTCGGCAACTGCTTGAGCGATCGCCCCACTCAACAAAGCATCCGTTCCCAACGGCAAATGTGGACCGTGCTGCTCTAACGCACCACAGGGAAGCAACAGCACCAGTCCATCCTCTTGCAACCGCTCCTGATAAGCTACCCAACTCAACGAACTCATCAAGACAGAATTCATGCCCACTCCTCAACGATCTAATTGCACTTTAGATGATCGGCTGCGACCATGATGTTCAGCGAGCAGGATTTTATCCAGCAAAATCAATGCTGTGTGCATGTGGAGTGGGCGATGGGACGTTTGGATGGCAAAGTAGCACTGATTACAGGCATTGCTTCGGGCATTGGACGATCAGCAGTTGAATTATTTCTCGCAGAAAGCGCACAGGTTTTTGGGGTCGATCGCAACGAAGCGGCAGGGCAAGCACTGGCAGAGACGTTGGACGCAGCGGGACGGTTTCACTTTTTTGCCGCTGACTTAGCTGAAGAAACCGCGTGCAGACGAGCCGTAGAGCAGTGCTGTGAGACCTACGGGCGCATTGATATTCTCTACAACAATGCTGGCGTTGCAATTATCGAACCTTTCCCTAGCACAGATGCCGAGATGCTGGAACGAGTCATGGCTGTCAATTTCAAATCGGTGTTCTACTTGTGTCAGCAGGCAATTCCCAAAATGCAGCAACAGGGCGGCGGAGTTGTGATTAATACGGCATCAGAACTGGCGATCGTGGCACAACCGCTCTATGCCGCCTACTGTGCCAGCAAAGGAGCCGTCTTGTCGCTCACTCGTGCGCTGGCACTAGAATATGCCAGAGACCATATTCGCATCAACGCATTATGTCCCGGACCGATTGCAACACCCATGTTACAAGGCGAATTCGATCAAGCGGTTGATCCCATTCAGGCGAAAGCAGAGGGTATTGCCACCATGCCGATTGGACGATTGGGCGATCCGGCTGAAATTGCTCAAGTCGCGCTCTTTCTTGCCAGTGATGCCCCTGTTTTGATGCACGGAGCCGCGATCGTGGTAGACGGTGGCAAGACGATCATTTGAGTTGGACGATCGTCCGATAGAGTAGAGAGGCTTTCTGACTGGCGGTTTGTCAAGGTTGAAACTCAACATAACAGCGTTCTCCAAGTTGCTGAGGTACACCTTACTCCCTTGACTCCTTGACTCCCTGCATGGATCTGTACTTCACTTGATTGAAAATTGCTGTATCCGGTATGTGGCGATGAAAAAGATTATTCAGACCTATAAAACAGGCAAACAATGGCTACACAATCCACCTGGTTTAGGTGATTTTATCCGAGGCACATGTCATTTATTTGAAGCATTAGAAGGAACCGGATGTGACCTTAGAGTTGACGTGAGCCAAACAGAATTTTCTCATCTGATTGAGTTTGATCCATCATTTTTCAATGTTGGCGAAGAGCATAAAATTGCGAAGGCTCAAGAATTTTTTGAAGCGCATGAATATCAAGAGATGTCTGCTCAAATCGATCGCTTTCTAGGCTCTGAGGAAGAGGAGCTTTATCTTTGCACCAATCTAGGCGACTGGAATAGAACATCCCTTCCAGAGACAACCCGTGCGTTTGTCAAAACGTTCTACGGCTTCAATGAAAAGGTCACTCGACCCGGCTCTGAGCGACTCAAAGAGCCTGAATATGAGGTCTTGAGTATTCGGGCTGGGGATAAGTTTCTTGGTCAGGAAGATGGTACTGTCGAGGATGCTTTGAAGCAGCGCGTGTTTCAACTCATCGAGAAAAAGATTCTTCCTGGCTCAACGTTCCCGATCGTAGTGACAAGCGACTCCTACGATCTAAAATGTGAGTTAGCTAACCGTTACGGGTTCATTATGTTTCCCCATGTTTCACAACATGGTGGCTATGGCAATGCCTTACCCGTCGCGCTCGATATGAACCTTTTAAAGCATTCAAAATTCAACTACCACATCAACGCATGGCAAACGTGGTGGTCTGGGTTTTCACACTACACGTCCTTAATTTTTCTGATACCCAGCGCTAATTTTAGAAGTCCATCTTTTATCAAGGAGGAAATCACGCGATCGGGGGATCTGCGGGTTTCACTGGAAGATAAGCTTTTAGCTAAACTGAAGCGCTTAAAAGACCGTTTTTATACTGCAAATTGAGACAGTTTAGCGCCATCAGTGGGGGTGTGAGACGCGATAACGACTGTAGAGAAATTGTCCCAACCAATAAACGACCGTACCGCTCAGGAGAACAGGCGAAAGCCATTGAAGTCCGTCTAGATGCAAGCCGAGACGGGGCAGCAGTAATAGGAGTGCATCATCTAGAAAGCTCAAGGCAAAGGGCACTACTTGCTTCAGGCAGAATTGAAGAGGGCTGGTGAGGGAGGTTTCCATAAGGGGCGATCGCTCAGTGAGACGATGAGTGCAGATGCTTGACACTAGAATGTGTTTCAGCGACCTGATTTACCTCTGAGTAATTTCTGAGATCTTGCGACCCCAGTAGGGTGACTATAGTGAATACACAGGCTGATGGATGCTTTCGGGCAAATGTCTAGCCATGCTTCTCAAAGTTTTTTGGTTAAGAGCAATGCTGCACTTTATTTTGACCTGGCTGGCAACAGCAGTATCCCTGGTGATTACAGCCCATTTTGTACCGGGCTTTAAAGTTGATACGTTCACGGCTGCCCTCATTGGCGCAGTGGTTTTGGGTGTGGTGAACGCGATCGTGCGCCCTATCCTAACAATTCTCACGCTGCCCTTAACGATCGTGACCCTTGGTCTCTTTTTGTTTGTCATCAATGCGTTTACCTTTTGGCTGGTTGCCGCGATCACACCGGGCTTTCACATTGCGGGCTTTCTCACCGCGCTGCTTGGGGCGATCGTGCTGACGATCGTGTCCAGCCTTGTTTCACTCATTGTGAGAGTGGTTGATCCAACGACATAAGCGACTGGTTGCCGTTGTTGCACAGGCAGCAGGGTTAGTCGAACTTTAGCAGCCCTCGATCGCCGTCTAACCAAGCCATGATACCGACAGGCAAGGTTGCATTAGCACCATCATGACCAAAGGGCAGATTTGAAACAGTAGGAATGCCTAAGTCGCCCAGGCGATCGCGCAACACCTCTTCCACCGTGAAACTGGGAATATTGGCAGGTGGATCGCACTGGCTAAACCGACCGATCGCAATCCCTTTGACGTGCTTCAACGCACCACAGAGTCGCCACTGGGTCAACATGCGATCGATCCGATAGGGGGCTTCTCCTACATCCTCGAATGCCAGAATTGTGTTAGCGAAATCAGGCTGTACGGGCGTTCCTAGTAAATTCGTGGCGACGGTGAGATTGAGTGGTAAAAGGAGTCCCGAAGCCTGTCCACCGCCCCAACCTTTTCCTTGTAGGGGTAGGAGCGATCGCCCTTCAACCCAATCAAACAGCCGTTGGACTGACCACTCTGGTTCTGCTGCCAGTGTTGTCAGTAATGGTGCATGAACGCCCGAAATGCCCTGTAGGCTCAGACTCATCAGCAAACTGGTAATATCCGAAAAGCCGATCAGCCACTTGGGATCATGCCCTGTCCACGACCAATCTTCCAGCAAACGGGCACCGCCATAGCCGCCTCTAGCACAGAGAATGCCACGACAATCCGTGTCTTGCAGCCCGGTAAGCAACTGTTGGCGACGATCGACATCGTTGCCTGCCAGATAGCCCCAGCGATCGTCGTAGCCAGGCGTGAGTTCCACCTGGTAGCCGCGCGATCGCCAGATCTCGACTCCCCGCTGAAAAAACTCAAATTCTCGTAAGGTGCCGCTGGGAGCAATCACTCGTAGTAAGTCACCCGGTTGTAACGGCGGGGGTGGTTGACAGAGACGCACAGCTTACGACCTCAATGTTTTTGTTGTGTGTAGGGACGTTCCATGGAACGTCCCTACACACAGTTGCGCGCGATCGCCCGATCGCCTTACACCGTCACCACCGCATTTGTTTCCTGTTTCTGAGTATCCAACCGTTCCAGAATTTCTAGCATTTCGCGTTCAAAGGCAACTTGAGCACGATTGGTTAGACCGCCGATGTAGAGATGTCCATCTTTCTGAAGTGCCCAGATTTGGGAGTGAGAGACGTAGCTCATCATCACGCCCAGCATGAGCAGCCCAAAGCCAGCGTAGACGATCGGGATGCTGGGGTCGGCTTTAATTTGCAGTCCCGTACTACCGATGAGTTCTTTCACCGCCAGCGTTACGCCATTTACCGGGGTAGACATGCCAGCGCGCACGGTGGAAATCAGTTTACCCTTTGTGTCGTAGACCAGCAGCATCCCCTGCAAGTCTTTAGCAATCAGGGACACCCCTGCGCTTAAATCCGGCTTGGTGGGAATCCAGGTGCCCCAGATGCGTCCGCCTTTGCCGCCTGTATCTAACTGTGCCATCGGGAGCTGAAAAATCGGGCTGTTGTTGATGCGTACCTGCACCGCAGCGATGCCCCAATCTGCCTGATACATTGTGACACCGTGATAGCGCAGGGGTTCATTCACATGAATGGTTTTGCGCTTGACTTCTTTCCCGTCGCTCTCCAGCACCGACATATCCGAGTAGAACTGGTCGATCGCGCCCTGTGGGGTGTAGTCAATCCAAAAGCGGTTCACCTTCACCGACCAATCTTTGGGGATTTGCGACTCGGCAAACGGTCCCGCATCCACAATGTTTTTGATTTGAAACGTTTGACCGCTGGGCACCACCTCTTGCCCCACAAAACCTGTTAGCGCCCCGACGATCGCGCCTGCCAAAATCAGCAGCATACTCGCATGGACAACGATCGGTCCAATCCGTCCCACAATGCCTTTCCGAGCGTAGAGCGAATCATCCTCGCGAAAGAGCTTGTAGCGTTTCTGCTCTAGCAACGGCAACACATCTTCTAACGACGTTTGGTTAAACTCCGCGCTGAGGGCAAACTTTTGAAACTGACGCGGCTGACTGTAGAACTTGCGAGACGTGCGCGAAAACCAGCGCAACGCGGGTAGCTGACGCATAAACGTACAGGCTGTCAGGCTTGACCCAAACAAAATTAGCAGTGCCAGAAACCACCACGTCCGATACACATGATCCAACCCCAACGCCAGCAGTACCTTCCAGGTGAGGAAGCCAAACAGCGCCGGATGTTCTGGATAGTTTGCCTGATAGAACGCGGCAGATTGCCCCTGCTCAACGACCGTTCCCGCGACGCTAAACAGGGCGATCGCCAGCAGCAGGACGATCGCCAACCGTAAATCAGCCAGGGCAGGCACCAGTTCTCGCCTGAAAAAGCTTTGAGAAGACGTTCCTAGACTAGACAGACGGGTGAAGAAGGAAGAATTTGCAGACATGAGGGGCTTGCGGCTAGATAGATTCCCAATCGTTCTCGAGAGCGGCAGTGTCGTCATCTGCCTGCTCCTACCTTAAACGCTAGAAGCGCTATTTTGGGGATTACACCGGGGAATGAGCATGAAAGCCACGCTTCTGGGAGAGCAGGTTTTGCTTCCGTTACACTTCCTTCTCAGGCGCACTGCATACTTGCCAGCAAGCTTCTAGCCACGGTATCAGCGCGCGCCGGGAGAGGGTCGTATGCTGGGCAACACTCCAGACCTGAATGGCTTTTGTAACACTTGACACCTCTACCTTTAGAGGTTGATACCCGCTACACCAGCACGCAATCTCTAACTCTTGCAAACGATGGTAAACCTGCCAACGATCCTGGCATTGAATCTCAACGATTTCATTTACTTGAGAACTTAGATTATTTGGATCCATACTACTCATTCCACAAAAAATCTTTGATGTGCCTTATTACAACTAATTCCTGATTAGCTCAATCCCGTATAGAAAGTCCAGCCAGACTTGCACAATCCAGTCATGATCTCAACAGTCCAAAAAAGCGCTCATGGATGTACTAAGACACTCAATAGGCATCCAGGCTGAGCGCCACCTTATCTTGTTCATTGAAGGTCTGAATGGCTTTTAGCGGATCGAGATGAATGGTTGAGTCGGTATCTGAATTTTCTTCAGATTCAGGTGCTTCTGGTAGAACAGTATTGGCTTGTTTAAGCCAATTGATGATGGTGTTGTGGCTAATGCCAGTCGCTCGCTCGATCGCACGAAACCCCACACCAGAAGCATACATGTGCAGACAAATCTGTCTGGCATCTTCAGAGTACCCTCTGGAATTGTAGAACTCTACAAACTGGCGATTACACTGCTTGCAGATATAATTTTGCTTGCCGTGATGATGTCCGTTTTTATTAATTTTGGTTGAATTACATCGAGGGCATTTCATACATTCACTGTGCAAAGGCATGGGATGGAAAGAATTAAATAAACGGTTTAAGTTAAGGCAGATGATAATAACTCTCAGTTCTTATCAAGAAAGAACCACAAAGTAGATGGGAGATTTTAAAAAATCTGATACGCTTTATGAGTATTAAATCTGATGGTCTAGATGCCATAACGTCAAATGTCCGATCGATGGGTTTGAGTTGCCATCAGGGATTAGCCATTTAAGGAGGACATGATGTCTGAAGTTCAAACATTGATTCGCCCGTTTGGTCAGGTTGCAGACAACCCGATTTTGCTGGAGCGATCGACTACTGAGCCAGTTTGCGAAGGCTTGAATATCCTTCTGGCAAGCTTTCAAGCCTTGTATTTGCAGTACCAAAAGCACCATTTTGTTGTTGAGGGCGCAGAGTTTTATTCGCTGCATGAATTCTTTAGCGAGAGTTATGAAGCGGTTCAGGAACATACGCATGAACTTGGTGAACGGTTAGATGGGTTGGGAGGAGTACCCGCCGCTAGCTTTACAAAACTGGCAGAGCTGAGTTGTGTCACACCTGAAGCCGATGGGATTTATCGTTGCCGTCAGATGTTGGAAAATGACCTGGTAGCAGAGCAAGCCATTATTGGTGTGCTTCGTCGTCAGGCGGCGCAGGCAGAAAGTTTGGGCGATCGGGCAACTCGCTACCTGTACGAGACCATCTTGCTCAAAACCGAGGAGCGAGCCTACCATATCGGTCACTTCCTGGCACATGACACCCTGGTGGTGTTGAATTAGTCCCTCTGGTTCGATCGAACATCGTTTCCTCCTTCTTGCTGGCTGTAACTTCATAGCTGTAACGGGTTAAGTCAAACGGCTGCTTCAGGGAGCAGGGGCTGAAGGAGCCGTTTCTACTGGTGCAGCTTCTGGTGCTGCCGGAGCAGGCGCGGGTTCTGGAGGAGCCGCTTCCACAGGTGCAGGTGCGGGTTCTACAGGTGCAGGTGCGGCAGCGGGTGCGCTCTCAGCAGGGGGCGCTTCTACTGGAGCCGGAGCCGCAGAGGGAGACGAACCAGGTTTTGTGGGTTCAACAGTGGTGGTTTGTTGACGCTGGCGTTCCTGGGCTTCGCGTCGCTGACGTTCCCGTTCTGCCGCTTGCTGGCGTTCTCGTTCTGCGACTTGCTGGCGCTCTGCGTCTTGTCGGCGACGCTCTTCGTTCTGCCGCTGCCGATTAGAACCCTCTTCTTCGTACTCCACTCGCACCCGTTTTTTGATACCCCCTTCAGGAATGGTGTTGGGGTCGAAGCGCCACTTGCTCATGGTTTCCAGCGTTTCGCGATCGGTCTCTGGGTTGCCGCTCGACTTCCGCAATCGCACCTCCACACTGCCGTCAGGTCGAACGGTCATATCTACACGGGGACTGCCTTCAGAACCTCGGTATTTTGGTTTGGGGCAGCTTACGCAAGCGGGTTGATTGGGCGGCTTTGGAGCAGGCACTGGCGGGGCTGTTGTCCGGGTTGCAGTACCTCCAGGAACACCTCCAGGCGTACCACCGGGCGTGCCTCTGGAGTCACCATCAGGTCGCCCCAACGGGTTAAACCCAGTGGGTCGGCTGGCATTGCCAAACCCAAACCCTTTCCCAAAGGGGCTAAAAATAGGACCGCCGCCAATCCGCAGTCCGCTATCCTCACCCGTTTTGCTGGTCATAGGGTTTACAGACTCAGACGAACGAGACGGGGGCAAATTGCTGGGAGCATCTTCACCCGCCGCTTGTGGAGCCTGACTATCGGGTGCTAGCGGTGGGGGTGGCGCAAAGGCAACTTCGGAGGCAGCTTCAGGAGGGGGTGGCTCTACCTTCTGCTCGATCGCCTGCTCTTCAGGTTTCTCTGGCTCGATCGGCGTTTCGGGGTCTGCTACAACTTCGATCGTCTCTTCTGCGGCTTCGGGCAAGCTATTCCAAAAAGCAGTGGGCATTGATGCCATCGCGATCGTGTGGAACGCAGCCGAGCCTAAAAAGCTCCACAGCAGAAAGGTTTTAATTGCCTTTCCTTCTTTGGCACGTTGGGCAGTGGTTAAGTCTGAGGCACGCATAATCACTTCCGTTGGGTGGCAATGGCTAGTTTGGCTCCGGGAACCTGGCGCAGTTGATCCATCACGTCGATGACATGATCGTGAGTCACTGCACCATCCGCATTCAGCACGACCACCAGTTCTTGACCCGTGCTAAGTTGCGTTTTAATGGTGGTTGCCAGATTGTCAACTTGAATCGGCGCTTTGTTCAAGAACACCTGTCCTGCTTTATCAATGCTGACCGTAGTGCGACTCGCAGCCTGGGGTTTTGCCGTTGTAGCTTTGGGCAAGTTCACGGGCAACCCTTCCGAGCGCACCAGGAACAGCGTTGAGAGGATGAAAAAGGTCAACAGCGCAAACAGCACATCGATCAACGGCACAACATTGATTTCGGTAGGGCGCTCCAATTCTTCAGACAATCTTCTACGCATACGATGGCTCCAGACCTCTGTGGGTGCGACGGTGGAGCAGTTCTAGCTGCACGCTGTATTCTTCAATCAAACCGAGTTGACGCTGATAGAAGGCGCGAAAGGTATTGGCAAGTAACAGGGCAATGACGGCTACAACCAGACCAGTCGCCGTTGCAATCAGTGCCTCGCTGATCCCCGCGGTAACGCCTAGCGTCTTTGTGCCACCAATTTCACCGAGATTGAGTGAACTAAACGAGCGAATCAATCCCAGAATTGTACCCAGCAGTCCGAGCAAAGGTGCGAGACCCACAACGGTGTCAAAAATGGGCGCAAACCGTTTCATAAGCGGCAATTCTGCCTGAATCGCGCCATCCAACGCCAAACGAAATTCTTCAGGATTTGCGTCTTTGAGATTCAGCGCTTCCCAGAAGATGCGGGCAACGGGGAGATCAAGGTTGCGTTTCAGTTTTTCGATCGCCAGTTCACTGTCATGGGCATACAGCTTCAGCACCTCCTGAATCACTTTGTGCTGACGGCGTTTGACGCGATACCAGAAGACAAAGCGCTCGATCGCCAGGGCAAGAACGACGATCGAAAACCCTAGTAGCGGCAACATGATAATGCCGCCTTCAGCGATGAGTTCGTTGAGTCTTTGCATGCACTCCTCTATGTAAGGGTTAAACAGCGTAAGGGTAAACAGCAGTCAGCGCGGATAGTCATAGGACTCACACTGACATAATCTTTCAAAAGCACTATAGACCTTAATAGGAACTTATATCAAGTAGCCAAACTGATCAATTTCCACTGCTCCGGTTAAGGTGCTTGTTCGCCAAAAGCAGGATTCCCGCACAAATGTCAGTAGGCGATCGAGATCGTTCTCAACTATTGCAGAGAGACGATGAAGAAAAATGATGGTTCTTTGATGTCGGTTTTCAGGGCTAAAAGTGCTGAAGCTTCTGGTGTATGAGACTTGAACGTAGTAAAGGCACTGCCACGTAAACAATTTTTTTGTCGTAAAATGCTTGACTTTGCGCAACAGGCATCCTAACTTCTTGATCATTACTAAGAACTAATCGCAATAAGAACAGCCGCTTCTCTCGATCGGGGCTGAAAATCGTTGCCACCTGCCTGTACGAGGTAGGTCATTTCTGTTGCGCATAGTGTCATTCACCTGTGAGGAAGTGTTGTGAGTCAGTGGCATTTAGGGTTGAAGGCTGCGAATGGATTCGTCGCACGAAGCGCGATCGCGTCTCTGTTGTCAGTCGGCATGATCCATGCCACGGGTGAAGCGCGGGAACCCCACGCTGAAACAGCGGCAGTAAAAAAACAGCGACAGGCAGCAGCAGGGCTTCGTATAAAGGATTTCCATCGCCCTGCAACGACCCTCAAAGCATGGCTCGCACAGGTGGAGGCTGCCACGGCACAGGTGACGCGAATCCAACTCGATCGCACAGAGGCAGGGCTGGAAATTGTGCTAGAGACGCAGGACGGCAAACCCCTGCAAATTGATGCCACTAAATTCACATCTGAAGGCAACAGCCTGATTGCAAACATTCCCAACGCGGTGCTGGTGCTGCCCAAGGCTCAAGAATTTAGCGCTGAGAACCCAACCAGTGAAATTGCGAGTGTGCGGGTAACACAAGTGGATGCAGCCAACATTCGAGTTACCGTAGCGGGCAAAAATGCGCTGCCAACGCAAGAAGTGACATTGAAAACGGCAGGACTGGCATACAGTCTCAATCCTGAAGGGGAAACACCAGAAGAAGAACTGGTAGTGACGGGAGAACAGGACGGTTACCGCGTTCTAAATACCGCTGTAAGCACCAAAACCGACACACCCTTGCGAGACATTCCCCAATCAATTCAGGTGGTGCCTCAAGCAGTGTTGCGTGACCAACAGGTGACGCGCTTAGAGGATGCGCTGAGAAATGTTGCGGGTGTCAATCAGACGTTTAACTTTGGACCTTTGGCTTTCTATAGCATTCGTGGCTTTGATGTTACAGAGACGAATCTGCTTAGAGATGGACTGATTGATACCTTATCTGGGCAAGTGAGTGAACTTTCCAGTATTGAGCGAGTCGAAGTGCTCAAAGGTCCCGCTTCAGTATTATTTGGTTTAGGGAATCCGGGGGGAAGTATCAATCTTGTCTCCAAGCGTCCTTTGCGCGACCCTTCTTATGCGGTTGATGCCACGATTGGCAGCTATAGCTTTTATCGAGGTGCCGTTGATTTATCAGGACCGCTCAATGAAGCGAAAACCGTTTTATATCGTCTCAATCTAGCCTACAGAAATTCAGGTAGTTTTGTTGACTTCTTTAATGGCGAAAGCCTGAATGTATCACCTGTCGTCAGTGTGGCAATTGGCAAGAAAACGAATCTGACTTTAGAGGCAGAATACATCAAGACCAGAGACACGATCGCCTCTGGTGTACCTGTGATTGGTAGTGTCTTACCAAACCCAAACGGGAGAGTGTCTCGTACTCTCAATCTGACTGAACCATCTGACAGCTTTGAGCAGACCATTGCACGACTTGGATACCGATTGGAGCATAGGTTTGACGAAAATTGGTCGTTAAACAATTCCTTTCTGTTTGCTTTTCGCGATCTCTTTCAACGCCGCACCGATTCTAATGGTTTAGAACCAGATAATCGCACCTGGCGGCGATCGGCTTCAGAAGGATCGTCTGAAAATAGAAATTTTGCGATGTCAACCAATTTGATTGGTAAGTTTGCCACAGGTTCAATTCAGCATCAGTTATTATTTGGCTTCGATTTAAATCGCTTGGACAACTTCAATCCACCCTTTCCTGAGTTTGAGGCGGCATCCATTGATATTTTCAATCCTGTTTATGGTCAACCAAGAGGAGCAAGAGTTCCTTCTACGTTTGCGGTTCGACAGCAGACAAACTTTTTAGGTATTTATCTACAAGACCAGGTTGCCTTGAGAGATAACCTCAAAGTTTTATTAGGTGGGCGCTTTGATTTGATTGATCGAAAATATGAGGATTTTATTAGTGACACTGAAAGCAGCGGGACGGATAGTGCCTTCAGTCCTCGCGTGGGTATTGTCTATCAACCCATCCCTGCGATCTCACTCTATGCAAGCTATACCAGTTCATTTACGCCACCGGGCGGCTCATACTTTTTTGGTGTTGACTCGTCTTTCAAGCCAGAACGCGGTAAGCAGTATGAGGTTGGAGTAAAGGCAGACTTGAACAATCGCCTATCAGCAACACTAGCGTTATTTGATTTAACTCGTACCAATGTCACGACAGAAGATCCCGATCGACCAAATTTTTCGATCCAGATTGGTGAGCAAAATAGCCAGGGGATTGAATTAAATTTGGCGGGTGAGATTTTGCCAGGATGGAGTATTTTTGCGGGCTATGCTTACATCGATGCCCGTGTGACAAAAGATAATACCTTAACCCCTGGAAGCCGCTTATCAAATAGCGCCAATCATTCGTTTAACTTGTGGACAAGCTATGAGATCCAAGACGGAAGATTACAAGGCTTAGGGGCTGGTGTTGGCTTATTTTATGTGGGCGATCGCGTTGATTTTAATAATACCTACACGGTACCTGGCTATTTTCGGACGGATGCTTCTATTTTCTATAAACGCGATCGCTTCAGAGCCGCACTCAACTTCAAAAATTTATTCGACATCGAGTATTTTGAAAGTTCGCTGGGCAATCGCGTTTATTACGGGCAACCCTTTACAGTTCAAGGAACGATTTCCTGGCAGTTTTAATGCTGATCTCAAATTGCTCTTCTACCTACAAATGATCTTCCTATGATGCCGCTTAAGTCCATCTATCCAAAACTGAGAACGATCGCGTTCCATACCCATCGCTGGCTTGGATTATCCGTTGGCATCCTCTTGTGCATAGCGGGTGTGACTGGCAGTGTGCTGGTTTTCTGGCACGAAATTGATCAGATTGTACTAACCCAACAGTTTGGTCAAATTATTCCGAATGGAGAGAAGGTAACGATTGCCTCTATTGCCGACACTGTAAAAGCCGCCTATGCCGCCAAAGGTTTGACCCTCAGCAGCGTGAGTGTACCCGAAGCCGCTCATCATGCTTATAACGTCTGGCTCCATGCACCAGCGGATCATCACTGGCAGGTATTTGTGAATCCATATACTGGGCAGATTATCGGCGATCGCGAATGGGAAAGTAGTTGGGTCGGCATCATCTACGAACTACACTACAAGCTGCTGGCAGGCAATACAGGCACATTAATTATGGGCATTGTGGCATTGCTGACGCTGTTGCTCAGTGTGACGGGCATTGTCCTCTGGCCCGGTTGGCGCAAGCTCATCGCTGGCTTCAAGATCAAATGGGATGCCCATATCAAACGCACCAATTTTGATCTTCACAAAGTTGTCGGCATCATCACCGCCATCTTTCTTGCCTTCATTGGTTTTACGGGTTTCGCCTGGAATGTGCCGCAGGCAAAGGTCACTGAAGCGATCCATGCTGTTACCTTTACGCCGAAGCCCGCTGATCCGGTCTCTAAGCCGATTCCTGGGCAGCGACCACTTCCCATTGCCGATCTGATTCAACGGGCAGATGTAGCGGTTCCCAATGCCACCACAACCTATGTTTCGTTTCCCGAAAAGCCAGAAGCCCCCTTCTATATGGGCAAAAGGCAGGCGCAGGAAACGGACAGATGGGGACGCACGCGAGTCTATCTCGACCAATTTACGGGCAAGGTAATTCAGTTGAGTGATGGACTCAAACCATCTCGTGCAGAAGCCATCATCAATCAGTTTGGACCATTGCACTTTGGCACGTTTGGGGGAGTTCCCACGCAAGTCCTGTATGTCCTTGTAGGATTGACTCCCACAATTCTTATGGTGACAGGTGTGGTGATGTGGTGGTATCGCCGCCGAGTGAAAGTAGGCGATCGACCAGCGGTTAGCGCAACGGTTGACGTAAAGCAGTGAAGAACGACGCGATCGCCCTGACTCAGTAAGCACTCCTGACGCTTTTTCAAGGATGCAATCAGCAAACAGACCATTTGCTTTCTCCTTTTGACCATTTGCTTTCTCCTTTCAGTAGTTTCCGCAAGCAAACAGACCATTTGCTTTCTCAAACTGCCGTTTGCTTTCTCATTTCAGTAGATCGCGTACTCATTTTGGTGTTTTCCGCAAGCAGTCAGACCATTTGCTTTCTCCTTTTGTCCATTTGCTTTCTCCTTTCAGTAGATCGCGCATTGATGATTGCGATCGCGCTTTTCCATCTCCGTTTAAGGTTTCGAGTTTTCCATTATGTGAGGCGTTGTTGTGAAATCCGTTTCGTTGATTCATTCCCTGTGCATCATGAGTGCTGCTGCTTTATGGCTTGTTCCAGCCGTACAAGCCAATGAACCAGTGCAACCACTGCCTGCTAAAACCATCAAGCTGCGCGACTTTAAGCGTCCGGCAACCACAGTCAAACAATGGTTAGCACAGGTGGAAGCCGCGACGGTCACGGTGACAGGAGTAACAGTAGAGCGCACCGAAGCGGGTTTAGACATTCTCCTGGAAACCGCTGATGGTAAACCACTGCAAATCGATGCCACCAAATTCAAAGCCGAGGGTAACAGCCTGATTGCCGACATTCCCAACGCGGTGTTGGCGTTATCGAATGCTCAAACATTTAGCGCTGACAATCCAACGAATGAAATTGCCAGCGTGCGCGTGACGCAAGTAGATGCAGCCAATATTCGAGTCACCGTAGCGGGTAAAAATGCACTACCCACGCAAGAAGTAACGCTGAAAACGGCAGGACTGGCATACAGTCTCAACTCGGAGGGGGAAACGCCAGAAGAAGAACTGGTGGTAACGGGGGAAGGTCAGAGTGGCTATCGCGTTCCCGATGCAACCACTGCTACCAGAACGGATACCCCCCTCCGTGACATTCCACAGTCAATTCAGGTGATTCCTCGACAGGTGCTTGACGATCAAAAGATTTTGCGGATTTCAGATGCCGCCCGGAATGTCAGCGGTGTGACTCCGCAGGGTGGCTATGCCGGACTGACGGATAATTACAACATTCGAGGATTTACCACCTACGACAACTTGAGGGATGGTTACTACGCTCAAGATAATCTGGTGAACCCAACCAACATTGAGCGGATCGAAGTGCTGAAGGGTCCGGCTTCGGTGCTGTATGGGCAGTTTGAACCGGGCGGTGTGGTGAACTATGTCACGAAAAAACCGCTGAGTGAACCGTATTACGCGGCTGAATTTACCGTTGGCAGTTTCAATACCTATCGTCCCTCGATCGACTTTTCTGGTCCGCTCAATACCGATAAAACGCTGCTGTATCGCCTGAATGTTGCCTATGAGAGTTCTGGTAGCTTCATCGACTTTATTGATCAAAAACAATTCAGCATCGCGCCGTCACTGACCTTCAAAATTGGTGATGCCACTACGTTGACGCTGCAATATGAATACCTGAACGCCGATCGCACCTACTATGATGGGTTGCCGCCCGATCCGAGTGTGTTTAATGTGCCAATCAGTCGGTTTCTAGGCGAACCGGGCGATCGCTACGAGATTCAGACCCATACGATCTTTTTGACCCTCAATCATCGTTTCAATGAAAATTTGCGGCTCCGTAGTGCTTTTACCGCAGCACTGTATGATACGGAAGAGTCAGAGATCCGACCCAGCCGCATTGCTGACGATGGGCGTACCGTGTTGCGCCGCTATGCAGCGGGTCCGGGCTTTTACAGAAACTATGCGCTCCAAACCGATCTGATCAGCAATTTCAATACAGGTTCCATTCAACATCAACTGTTGATGGGTTTGGAATTGAATCAATATAGCTACGGCTACGATTATCTCCGCAGTTCGGTTGACCTGACTCCCAGTATTGATTTGTTCAATCCGGTGTATGGTGCTTTGCCGCCAACTGAGTTTGATGAAGCATCCCAGCGCGATCGCTTCGATCGCACCACTGTTGGACTTTACGTACAAGATCAAGTCACGTTGTTACCCAACCTGAAGTTATTAGTAGGTGGCAGATACGACTTTATTCATCGCAAAAATCGCACTCAATTATTGGATGCATCTGGCAGCAATCCGATTGACGATGCCACTGTGGAACGGCTTTACAACGGCGCTTTTTCACCCCGCGTTGGCATTGTGTATCAACCAATTCCACCGATTTCAATTTACGCCAGCTATAGCCGATCGTTTAACCCCAGTGCTTCACGCACCGTCGATGGCAGCCTGTTGCCACCGGAGCGCGGCACGCAGTATGAAGTGGGCATTCGGGCAGAAACCCCTAACGGCAAGCTTTCGGCAACCCTCTCTGCCTATGAAATTATCAAAGCGAATGTTGCAACCGTTGATGCCAACAACACCGATTTCTCCATTGCGGCTGGAGAAGTCAAAAGTCGGGGAATTGAATTTGATGTCGTCGGGGAAATCTTACCCGGTTGGAATGTCATTGCGTCTGCCTATATCAATGATGCCTTTGTGAGCGAGGATAACAGCTTGCCTGTGGGCGATCGCCTGGTCAATGCACCCAGGCATGGAGCCAGTTTGTGGACAACCTATGAGATTCAAACGGGCAATCTGAAAGGATTGGGGTTTGGGGCAGGCATCTTTTTTGTGGGCGATCGCGACGCTGAACTGCCCAATACCTTTGAGATTCCCTCCTATGTCCGCGCGGATGCTGCAATTTACTACAAGCGCGATCGCTGGAAAGTGGGTTTGAACTTCAAGAACCTCACCAGCACTCAATACTACGAATCTCAAGGTTTCTATCTTCGCCCTGGTGCGCCGTTTAGCATTCTCGGCACGGTTTCCGTGAACTTTTGACTCTATCGATCGTGGTTATGAACATACTCTGCCAACACCTGATTGATAAGCCCTTGATACCCCTGCTCACCAGCCTTTGCCTCAAAGTATTCCACGATAACAGCATCCAAAAGGAGAGCGACACGCCGCTGACCTCGTTCAACCGACTTTCCACCAATCCGGCGTACTGCACGTTGCATCTGCTCTTCAGTGACTTCTGGAATGTCAGAAAGATCAATATCCTCATCTTGCATGGCATCAATCCGCTCCCAATCAGTTTGAGAGGCTTTGGAAGAAAATAGTTCGCTCACGTTTAGTGCCCTCCCGCATTGAAATGACCCGAATTTCATCCCCAACTTCTGTGTAGGCAATCACCACTACGCAGCCGCGCAACAGTCCGAGTGTAATAAAGCGCTGTTCTCCATAAGCATAGCGGTCATCTTCAAAGGTGAATGTTTCACCCTCAAAAAGCTGAGAAGCATCCACAAAATCAAACCCGTGCTTGCCTAAATTTGTTTGCCGCTTATTCTCATCCCAAGTGAATCGCATTCGCTAACTAATACTGATCATGTTCACCTCAACGCCAATATGCCTTACAAGCTGCCTTAGTCCGCCTGAAATAGCTGGAGTAATAGGCTCCTCCAAACAATCTCACCTCAATTCTAAGGCATCGCTCAGGAGCATCTGCTATGAACGCTAAAGCAGCCCGAAACTGGATCTTTACCGCACATCGTTATCTTGGTTTAGCCGTTGGGCTGATTGCGATCGTGATCGGTTTAACGGGTAGTCTGCTGGTCTTCCACACCGAAATCAGTGAGTTGCAACAGCATCGCCAGTTTGGAACTATTGCACCTCAAGGCGAACGGTTACCCGTTGAAACAATTCTGAGTGCAGTAAAACCCATTTATGCTCATAAACCGGATGCAATACTCCAGGTGCTAGATGCTCCCATCAAGCCAGATGCGCCCTTTCGTGTGATTTATGCCACGAAAACCAACGATTGGATTGAGACTTATGTGCATCCTTATACTGGAGCCGTTCTTGGGAGCACGCTGGAACCTAACGCAGTGCAGCGTTTTTTTAGCACAGTCTATAAATTGCACTATGCACTATTAGCAGGCGACGTTGGCATCAAAATTGTGGGTATTGTTGGGTTGCTGATGTGCATTCTGGTGCTCACAGGTGTGGTGCTTTGGCCTGGATGGAGGAAACTGCTTTCAGGCTTCAAAATTAAATGGAATGCCCACCCTAAGCGAGTGAATTTTGATCTGCACAAAGTGGTTGGCATCATTGCGGTTATTTTTCTGCTCTTCACCTTTTTCACAGGCTTCTGCTGGAATTTCTATGAGTTTAGTGAACCCTTCATTCGGGCAGTGACCTTTAGCCCCCCAAACACTGAGCCAGTGTCTCAACTCATCGCTGAACAGTCTTCGGTAAGGCTGGCAGACCAACTGCAAACCGCTCAGGCAGCGTTACCAGATGCCGCACTCCGCAGAATCTATTTTCCTGCCAAGCCTGAAGCTGCGTTGAGATTTCGCTTTAAGCTGCCCCAGGAATCGTTGGAGTATGGAGAGAGCAATGTGTATCTCGATCGCTACACTGGCAAGGTTTTGCGAGTGGATAACGGGTTGCAACTACCGTTAGGCGATCGCGTCCTCAATGCCTTTGTCCCCCTTCACTACGGCACCTTTGGCGGTTTATTCACTCGTGTTTTCTATGTGTTCGTAGGTCTGACACCACTAATTTTATTTACGACAGGCTTTGTGATGTGGTGGTACCGCAAACGCAAAGACATTCGCTTAGTGGAAGCGATTGAGCTAGAGACGATCGCCAGACGTTGAGCGATCGCCCTACCAATCAATGCAATGTTTCAAGTTTTTCAAGCATGTGAGGCTTTATTGTGCAATTCTCATTGATTTATTCCCTGTGTGCTATCGGTGTTATCTCTGTGTTGCTCGTTCCAACCGTGCAAGCCCATGAAGACACACCCTCATTACCGTCTACTGCCACAACTAAGCTTCGTGACTTTAAACGTCCTGCAACCACTGTGAAAGCGTGGCTGGCACAGGTGGAAGCTGCTACGGTCACGGTGACAGGCGTAACGTTAGAGCGTACTGAAGCGGGTTTAGACATTACCCTTGAAACTACTGATGGCAAGCCGTTACAGGTCGATGCCACCAAATTCAAAGCCGAGGGCAACAGGTTGATTGCCGATATTCCCAATGCAATGTTGTCGCTTTCGTCTGCTCAAGCATTCAATGCTGAGAATCCAACTAGCGACATTGCCAGCGTGCAGGTGACGCAAATGGATGCCCGCAGCATTCGGGTAACGGTGGCAGGGAAAGACGCACTGCCCACACAAGAGGTGACATTGAAAACAGCAGGGCTGGCGTACAGTCTCAATGCTGAAGGGGAAACGCCAGAAGAAGAATTGGTGGTGACGGGTGAAGGTCGTGTGCCTTATCGCGCTCCCAGCTCTGGCACGGCAACCGGAACGAACATTCCCATTCTGGAAACGCCCTTCTCAATTCAGATTGTGCCAAAAGATGTCCTGCGTGATCAACGAACGACGCGGTTGGAAGAGTCGCTGCTGAATGTCAGCGGCGTTGCCATTCAGGGAAATGCCTCTTCACGGGCTGCGAATTTCAGTTTGCGGGGGTTTGAAAATGCACCGACGCTGCGGGATGGCTTCAGGCGCTATGGATCATTTCAAGCGTCTCCAGAAGTGGCTGGTTTGGAGCAAATTGAAGTGTTGAAAGGAGCGGCATCAATTTTGTATGGTGAGATTCAGCCGGGAGGAGTCGTTAACTTAGTTTCTAAAAAACCTTTACCTAATCCGTTTTACGAAGCGGAATTAGAGTTGGGCAGTCGCAATTTGTTTAGTCCCCGTCTGGATCTGTCCGGTCCCCTGACCAGGGATGGCAAACTGCTTTATCGGGTCAATGCTTTAGTCTCCACTCAGGAACCCTTTCAAGCTTTCAACACCAATTTTCAACGGGCATTTGTCGCGCCGACATTAGCCTGGAAAATCAGCGATCGCACCGACTTGAGCCTATCGCTGGAGTACCTCGATAAGGAGAGTCCGGCAGATTTTGGCATTCCGGTAATCGGCAGACGCGTGGCTAATGTCCCCCGCGATCGTGTTACCACCGATCCTAACGGTTTAATCAAGAGCCAATTTCTCAGCCTGGGCTATAACTTCGAGCATCGGTTTAGTCAAAATTGGAAGATTCGCAATGCTTTCCGCTATTCGTCTTATGACTATGATTTCAATACAGTTGCTTTACCCTTTGTGTTTAACCAGGCAACGGCAACCCTGGGACGAGCTTTCGCTTCTCAAGATGGGCAGAACGACAACTTCTCGTTGCTGACCAATGTACTGGGTGAGTTTACCACCGGATCGGTGAAGCACACGCTACTGTTTGGCGTAGACCTGAATCGCAGCCAGGATCGAATTTTTTCCGTCGGCGACTTCTTCAACTTTCTGCCGCTGGATATTTTTAATCCGGTTTACGGACAACCTCCCACACCAGATGAAAGCGACTTACCTCCCTTTGGCGGCAATGACATCACGACCAATCGCCTGGGAGTCTACGTGCAAGATCAAATTTCACTGTTCGATAACTTGAAGTTGCTCGCAGGTATTCGCTATGACACGGTAAAACAGACCAACGAAAGACTTCTGGGGCTGTTGACTAATCCGGGTGAAACAACGCAAACGGTGGATGCCTTTACGCCGCGCCTGGGACTGCTTTACCAGATCAGCACAACGATTTCTCTGTACGGCAGTTACTCAAAATCCTTCAACCCCGGTGACGCAACCACATCCTCTGGGGATGTAATCGAGCCAGAGCGGGGCGAAGGCTACGAATTTGGTATCAAAACCGAGTTATTCAATCGAAAACTCTTAGCAACCGTGGCATATTTCGACATCACTAAACAAAACGTAGCGGTCACTGATCCAAACTTCCCGCTGTTTTCGGTTGCTAGTGGCGAACAACGCAGTCGCGGAGTCGAGTTTGATGTTACAGGGGAGATCTTGCCAGGATGGAATGTCATTGCATCCTACACCTATACCGATGCGGAAGTTACAGACGATTCAAATGTCAATCTAATTGGCAACCGATTGTTTGGGGTGCCTACCCACAGTGCCAGCCTGTGGACAACCTATGAAATCCAGCGTGGTAATTTACAGGGTCTGGGCTTTGGTTTTGGGTTGAATTTTGTCGGTGAACGGGCTGGTGACTTGGCAAATAGCTATGAAGCAGAGAGTTACGTCATCGCCAGTGCTGCCGTTTTCTACAAACGAAATAACTGGCGCTTTGCTCTGAACTTCAAGAACCTTGGCGACGTTAAATACATTGAATCAACCTCGAATGGCAGGGAATCTGGCAACTTTTTCGGTGAACCATTTACAGTGATTGGTTCCATTTCCTATCAGTTTTGATTGTTGAGAGCGGCGCTCTCTTGAAACAGTCCCTAGTTTCTCGTGTTTTCACCCTTTATTCATTTGGAGAAATTGCAATGAAATCGACTCTCTTTGTTGCTTTATTGACCATCAGCGGCACGATTTTTGTTTTTATCTCTGCTTCTGCTCAACCCACAAAACAGGTGGCAGGCTTTAACGCCGACATTTATCTGATAGCGTACCCCGATATTGCCAAACAAATTCAAGCAGGCAAATTTAAGTCGGCGTTAGACCATTACGAAAAGGTGGGGCAGTCCGGCAAAGATGCTAATGGAGAGGCTATCGGTGGCTTTTTTACAGGCACAAATGGCAATGACACGGTGACGGGGTTTGGTCAGGCTCCGCATTTATCTGGGATTCATCTTGAAGTGGTTGCCGCTGCCAAAGGTGCATTGCCCATGCGCCCGACCAGTCTAGGGCAAGGTGAACGGGATATTCTCATTGCGACAAAAGGCGCGAAGAATGAAATCCTTTTAGGCAGTTTCAAGACAGGTGCTAACCCGAAGGCAGAGCCGTTTTATGTGGGTCAAGGTGATGCGGATTATGCGCGGGTGCAAAATTTTACCCGATCGAAAGATGCATTGATTCTGGCAGGGGAACCCAAGCAATACAAGTTTGAATCAGTCAATGGAGATTTTCGGATTTCAACCGCGAGTGGTGATTTGATTGCGATCGTCGAAGGCGTTGACAAACTCGAAGTTGGCGAAAGCTCCAAAGAGTTCGGCATCTTTGGGTTGGAGTAAGCAAGGAGTGCTATGACGAAACCAGCCAAACCAAGCGCGCTTCACGATGCCAGAATCGAAGCGGTTTTAGAGCGTTTGCACAGCGAAGCCGATCGACAACTGGGTGCGTTGCTGTTTCACTATTTACCCAAATTGCCGGGTTTGTTCTTCGGCAAGGGCATTCAGTGGGATGAGACAAAAACCGGGTTTTACCGCGACAAATACATTCCCATTGAGCGTGATCAGGGGGAGTTTTTGTATTTGCTGGCGCGATCGCTCAATGCCAAAACCATGGTCGAATTTGGCACCTCCTTTGGCATTTCAACCATCTATCTAGCCACGGCTGTGAGAGATAACGGTGGAGGCGTTGTCATTGGCACCGAAATTGTACCGGAGAAAGTTACCCAAGCCAGAAAAAATATTGCAGACGCTGGACTGGAAACCTACGCTGAAATCCGTGAGGGCGATGCGTTAGAAACACTAAAAACATTAAAGCAACCGATCGATCTGGTGCTGATGGATGGGTGGGCAAACTTAGCGATCGAGGTACTAAAACTGGTTGATCCACACATCCGACCTGGAGGGGTAATTGTGTCTGATAATGTCGGCACTTTCAAAGAAGCGCTGCAAAGTTACGTTGCGTTTTTGCAAAACCCCGCGAGTCGCTATCGTTCGTCAACCCTGGCGTTAAAAGGCGGAACAGAGTTTTCGGTCAAGGTGGGATAGGGTCTACTAGGCGATGTCAATCAGGGGCGAATGGGCAAGGCGAGCTGATCTTTAAATCTTTCGCCCTTTTCCTTGCGCCGATTGAGATCTGCCCATACTCCAAACGAATCGGTATCACCTACATCAAGCGGATTGTCGCATCGGAATCTCAATGACGAATGTTGCTCCCTGTCCTGGTATGGAGTCGCACGTCAACTGTCCCCTGTGCCGTTCCGTAATCACTTGATGGCTGATGGACATGCCCATCCCCGTTCCTTTGCCCACGGCTTTGGTGGTGAAGAAGGGATCGAACAAGCGCTTTTGCACCGCTGCGGGAATGCCGGGACCGTTGTCGATGATGTGAATTGCCACCCGATCGCCATCCACCACTCGCGTTTGAATCGTAATCACACTTGGATGCTCTTCCGTATCCACGAGCGATCGCGACTGGTTTTGCTCATCCAGCGCATCGATCGCGTTGCTCAAGACATTCATAAACACCTGATTGAGCTGTCCGGCATAGCACTCGATGCAGGGCAGATTGCCGTAGTCTTTCACCACTTGGATGGCAGGAGACTCCGAACGGGACTTGAGCCGATTGTGCAAAATCATCAGCGTGCTGTCGATGCCATCGTGAATGTCCACATCTTTCACTTCGGCTTCATCTAACCGTGAGAACGATCGCAGCGATGCCACAATTTTTTGGATACGATCAGCACCAACTTTTAGGGAACCTAAGAGCTTGGGGAGATCCGCCATCAAAAATTCCAGGTCGATCGCCTCAGCTTCAGCCCTAATCGCGTCTACGGGATTGGGATAATGTTTTTCATAGAGTGAGAGCAGTTTGAGTAAATCTTGTGTGTACTCATTCGCATGATTTAAATTGCCGTAGATGAAGTTCACGGGATTGTTAATTTCGTGTGCGACACCTGCCACAAGCTGCCCTAAACTCGACATTTTCTCGCTCTGCACCATCTGCGTTTGCGTCCGCTGTAGCTCTTGCAGGGCATGTTCTAAATCTGCTGCCTGTTGTTGCAGTTGAGCCTCTGCCTGCTTCAAATCGGTAATGTTGAAACTGGTGCCCACAATCCGATGCACGTTACCCTCTAGATTGATTAATGGGTTGAAGGTCGTCATCACCCAGGTCTGCTTGCCATCAAAGGTCAGATTTTCGGCGGCTGTCAGGACTGTTCTCGTGTTGACGCATTGACTGAGGAGTTGATCGATCGCCGCACCGTCTGCTGCACCAAACAGCTCAGCGGCTGACTTGCCTGCCACAGCAGCGCTTTGATACCCCGTGAGCTGCTCTGAGATGTGGTTGTGACTGGCATAGTGAAATTCGCCATTTTCCAGCACATCCACGACGAAAATGGAGCAACCAACGCCGTCATAAATGCTCCGTAAAAACTGCTCTTGTTCTTGCAGTTGCGCTTCGGCTTCTTTGCGATCGCTAATATCTTCCATCACGCCCTGGTAGCCGATCACATCACCTTCAGTATTTTTGATGGGCGACAAATTGCAGGACACCCAACACCAGCGATCGTCTTGACAACGATGCCGAAACTCCAGTCCAGCTTCATTTTTGCCTGTGTTGATGAGGCGATCGTAAGCGATTCGACAAAGCGATAAATCATCAGGATGGACGAGGGGTGCGAATGGTTTGCCTAGAAAATCGCACGGATCGTAGCCAAAAAGCTGCGTGAATTGGGGCGAGATGTAAGTAAAGAACCCTTCTTTGGAGAAGGCAAAAATGTAGTCGCTGGCATCTTCCACCAGGCGACGATACTTGGTTTCACTTTCGGCGACAGCAATCTGTGCCTGTTTGTATGCCGTAATATCTTCAAACGTGCCAAACACACCGATAATTTCTCCCTTCTCGTTACGCAACGGCGTTTTGCTGGTTCTCACCCAACTCATGGTGCCGTCTGCTCCGAGCAGAGGTTCTTCGTAATTAATCCGAGAAAGATCGTTTTGAATGATCGCTTCGTCATCAGCGCGATAAAGATGAGCAATGTCTTTCCAGATCATCTCGAAGTCATCTTTACCAATCAGTTGATCTGGCGACTCTAGCTGTGCGTCTTGAGCAAACAGCTTGTTGCAGCCCAGGTAGCGGAACTGCCGATCTTTCCAAAAAACCCGCTGCGGCAACAGGTCAAACACCAGTTGGAGAAGTTGCTTGGAAGCTTGCAGGTCTTGCGCGGCTTGTCGATACTCGGTGATGTCGCGGGCGATCGCATAGATGAGTTGCTCTTCCTGATAAGGAGCAGAAGTCCAGGAAAGCCAGCGATAGGAACCGTCTTTGCAATAGTACCGATTCTCGAAAGCGACCGTTTTGATCCCCTGGCTCAGTCTACTAGCTTCGTCGATCGTGGCTGCGCGATCGTCCACATGCACAAAATCAATCAATGGCTTGGTCAGCAGTTCGTCAGGCGTGTATCCCAAAATTTGCTCAAAGGCTGGATTTACCCGTCTAAAGCACCCATCAAAATCTACAATGCAGAACAAATCGGCGCTCAGCATAAAGAAGCGATCGCTGTCTATTTCTGCCAGCTTGCGATCGGTCTGTTCACGATCGATCGGTTCACGATCGGTCTGTTTACGATCGTGCGTGGGTTGATCAATGCTCTTTCCGTTTGACTCCAGGCTCAGATCGGTGGACGGCATGTAGGGCAAACACTCCGTATGAGAACAAAAGCGACTGCAAGCGCCGTGCTTAGTGTGCCCGAATCAGCGAGTGCCCAATCAGCGAATCAACGATAACGCTGGCTACAATACGCCACATTGCCCTTGTTGACGCAGCAGATGATCACATAGCACGAGCGCCACCATTGCCTCCACCATCGGCACAGCACGGGGTAACACACAAGGATCATGACGACCTTTTGCTGCCAGCGTCACTTCATCGCCTGCATTTGTCACCGTGCGCTGTTCTTTACGAATGGTGGCTGTGGGCTTGAAGGCAACGCGAATGATGATGTTTTCACCGTTGGAGATGCCGCCCTGCACACCGCCCGATCGATTAGTGACGGTGCGAATGGTGCCGTGTTCATCGGTATAAAAGGCATCGTTATGCTCACTCCCCGTCAGTAACGTGCCTGCAAACCCAGAACCAATCTCAAAGCCTTTGCTGGCGGGCAGAGACATCACGCCTTTCGCCAGATCCGCTTCTAGCTTGTCAAAAACAGGCATTCCCAAGCTTTTAGGCACCTGACGCGCCACACATTCCACGACTCCGCCGATCGAGTCCCCTTCTTTCCGTACCTGCTCAATCAAATCAATCATGCGATCGGCAGCATCCTGATCAGGGCAACGGACAATGTTGCTCTCAACCTGCTCCAGCGTCACGGTTTCAGGATCAACTACACCTTCGAGATCCTTAATGCGCTTGACGTAGCCAATGATTTCAACGCCTGCCACCTGCTGGAGAATCTTTTTAGCGATCGCCCCTGCTGCCACCCGCCCGATCGTTTCCCGTGCGGACGATCGTCCCCCACCCTGCCAGTTACGAATGCCATACTTCTCGTCGTAGGTGGCATCGGCATGAGAGGGACGATACTTCACCGCCATCTCGTCGTAGTCCTGCGATCGCTGGTCTTTGTTACGAACGAGGAGGGCGATCGGCGTACCCGTCGTTTTGCCCCCAAAAATGCCGGAGAGAATTTCGCACTGATCGGCTTCATTACGGGGCGTAGTAATCTTGCTCTGCCCTGGTCTACGCCGATTCAATTCCGCCTGAATTTCTTCGACTGAAATCTCCAACCTGGGCGGACATCCATCAATGACGACACCCACCCCACCCCCATGCGATTCGCCAAAGGTGGTAATGCGAAAGAGATGTCCGAAGGTGTTGCCCATGATGTGTTTGGAAGAAGTGAGATTGCGATCGTAGCGGAAAACGGCGATCGACCGCTGCGATCGCGAAGATGAAACATGGGACTTAGGCAAACCTCGGAGGTTTGAACCAAAAATCAAGCATCTGACCAAAATCTTGGCTTAAACCTCCGAGGTTTTGGTCACAATGGGTAAGCCTGAAACAGATTGTCAGCAAGGGTCATAAGAAAATCTCTAAGGATTTCTTTACATCAGCCTTTTGCTTTTATGCGAACGCGATCGATTCCCTTACAATACGCAAATCCAACCGAGCGGTGAAGCGATGCAAGCCAACCTTCAGGAGCAACTTTCTCTAACTGATGCTGAAGTCATTTTGGGTCGCTTGTCTGAGCGCATTTGAGAGGCTCTCCTTGCTCGTGCAGCTGACATTGAGTATCCCATTGAAGCGGTCATTGAAATGGCGTTCACGTAGTGTCTCTGTAAGAGAATCGCCAGTTTTCTCGACACAGAGGCATTAGGGTTTGCCGATTGAAAGCCAGGACGTGGGCAGTAAAACCGTCATGCAAACATCAACCGACCTTTAGGTTCTGGGATGGATCGCCCCAAAGCTTGTGCAGTCTGAATCCATTCCTGAATCACAACTTCAGCGTTTTGCACCGCTTCCTGATACGTCTCGCCATCTGCTGCACAGCCAGGTAGTTCAGGCACCTCAACAATGAAGGCTTGATCAATCTCGCTCCAGTAAAGAATCAGTTCATACCTAAGCTTCATCCTGACCTCCGAGTTGGTATTTCAAAATTACGTTACGAACTTGTTTAACCTGGTATGCTTTGGCTTTTCCTTGTTTAGGCTGGAGATTGAGGATTTCTTCAACTCCTTCCTTGGAGAAGATGTGATGACTACCTTGAATGCGTTCCTCAAAACCAAGCCTGTTTAGTAGTTGGCACAGTCGCTCGAAAGGAATACCAGTGTCAGAGACTCCCAGTAAGATTTTGACCAGTAGTTTATCTCGTCGACTCATTCTTAGGATCGTGAGTTTAATGAAGCCGGAGACGATGGATTAGCAATTAATTTTGACACATAGAATGCTGCAAACCCTTAGTTGGAAGCCGTTTTATAGTCAATCAGCAAGCAATATCTGCTTAATCGTTACCTACGCGCTTTGGCTTAGATTGCTACTAAGTTTTAAAGACCTTTTTGCATGCTGTACAGCGACGAAACTGATCCGCCGTAAACCAGCCTATGAAAGCACCTCCAACTGCTCCAGGAACGACCCCGCTAATGCCGACACCTGGAGCAAGCAATATACCCATGCTTCCACATACTTCCGCTCCGACTAATCCCATTGCACCCGCAACCGCCGATCGCGTAGCTATACTTTCGGGATTGTTGGAATCAAAGGTGTGATTACAATTGGGGCAAATAATCTGAGCCATAATTTTGCGCTAAATTGCTGTGGTGTATGAAAAAGTAATCGTCGCCTCAAAGCTAACTGCCTGCTATCAGATTGACCAGAGTTCAAGCGTACCAAAACGCTTAGATTTCTGGTTTCAGCGATCGCTCAGTTAGTGGAGTAGAAGCAGTGAGTGAGAGCCTTAGCAAGCGAAGCAGGAAATGGATACAGATCAAAGTTAAGCAAGACCGCTATCCACGCTCCCTGTAGTCACAAATACATGGTGCTAGGCTTTGCCAGTTTGTATGGGATCGAAAGGTCTAGAGGTGAGGCAGCGGGTAAGGTCTTTCTGCCATGATGCCAACTTTTTATCAATCTTTTGTTTAGCGAGAGACGAGTGAATTAGCCGTCGATCGCGGGAACCTTCATTAGCCGACAGCTACTTCAACCTGAATGACATCGTGACATTATGCAGGTTGGCATCTGGAAACGTCGTTGTATAGTCGTGAACCAGACTTTGCAGTGCATCAAAATAGCTGAAGGCGGTGACTAGCTGTGCCCATGTAGGATTGCGATGAAACTGAATGCCCAACTGCCGCGCTGCTTTACGGCACTCATTGAAAGAACCATACCGTTGTTTTAATGTTGCTTGATCTAATGTGGCGGGCGCTTGGAAAGGTGCAGAGGGCAAGATATGAGAATTGGTTTCTACTTGCTGATTCAGTTGATTGACAGCAACCTGCGCCACCGTAAAAATTTGGGCAGCGTTTTTAAGATCTGCCTCATGATTGGTTTGTAGTTGATCCAACAACTGAGCGATACGTTTTTTGCCCATGTTTATCTATTCACGCAGCGATCGCTGTACAGATGCAGGATCAGTATACATTTGTGGCTTTTCCTGGCGATCTTCTGGCTTTGACGGTAAGGGTGATGCAGCAGGTGATGTACTTGAACCGATCACCAGATCATCATTTTCTTCTCGCCACCAGGTAATCAATGCTCTCAGCGCTTTCCAAAAGCGGTTAAAGCGAACAGGGAATGCCATTGCTCCCATTGGGCTACCGATATCTTCAACGTCCCGAAACGCTTCGGAAATTTGCTCCAAATGGGAAGACATTGTGCCCATTTCCTGCTTTAGAGTCGTAATGACATCCTGTTGACTTTGAGCCAGTGCTTGTTTGTCCTGGTCTATTTGATTGATGAGTTGCTGTAAGCGAACAGCATCATTCCGCAGCGTTGATATTGTCTGCTTATGCTCTTCGTTACGGCGAATCAGTTGCGATCGACTCTTGTTAGTAAAGATAAGGCAATCTCGCATCTCTACATAGAGTTGATGCACATCCGACGCATTCAGATGCTCGACCGTTTTGGGAAAGTCAGTTGCTGAACGAAAGCGATCGGTCGGTTCCTTTGCTTTAGCCATTTTTGCTTTAGCCACTATCATCACTCCAGCAGTGCTGTCATTCTTTATCTCATTATTGGCAGCGTTCAACAGACTTACTGCCGTACTTTCACCCGATTTATAGAACTTTTTTATTTACAGTTTGCTTTACAGACAAAAGCGCCCCCGTAAAGAGAGCGCTTTTGGTTAGCGAGAGACGATTGAATTAGCCGTCGATCGCGGGAGCCTGCATTGAAACGAGGGTTGCGTCACCGGAGGCGAGGTCAAGGGGGAAGTTGTGAGCATTGCGCTCGTGCATCACTTCCATCCCCAGGTTGGCGCGGTTCAGCACGTCTGCCCAGGTATTCACCACACGACCTTGAGAATCCAGCACCGACTGGTTGAAGTTAAACCCGTTGAGGTTAAACGCCATCGTGCTGATGCCCAGAGCCGTCAGCCAGATACCCACCACAGGCCATGCACCCAGGAAGAAGTGCAACGAACGGGAGTTGTTGAAGCTGGCGTATTGGAAGATCAACCGACCGAAGTAGCCGTGCGCTGCGACGATGTTGTAGGTTTCTTCTTCTTGCCCAAACTTGTAACCTTCGTTAGCAGATTCATTCTCGCTGGTTTCACGGACGAGTGAAGAAGTCACCAACGAACCGTGCATCGCAGAGAACAAGCTACCGCCAAACACACCTGCGACCCCCAGCATGTGGAAGGGGTGCATCAGGATGTTGTGCTCAGCCTGGAACACGAACATGAAGTTGAACGTACCGGAGATACCCAGGGGCATTCCATCAGAGAAGGAGCCTTGACCGATCGGGTAGATCAACAGAACCGACGTAGCCGCAGCCAAGGGTGCAGAGTAAGCTACGCAGATCCAGGGGCGCATCCCCAAGCGGTAGGACAGTTCCCACTGGCGACCCATGTAGGCGAAGATGCCAATCAGGAAGTGGAACACCACCAACTGGTAAGGACCGCCGTTGTAGAGCCACTCATCCAGGGAAGCCGCTTCCCAGATGGGGTACATGTGCAAGCCGATCGCGTTGCTGGAAGGCACAACCGCGCCAGAAATGATGTTGTTACCGTACATTAGAGAGCCAGCCACAGGCTCACGAATGCCATCAATGTCTACTGGAGGAGCCGCAATAAACGCGATGATGAACGCAATAGTAGCGGTCAGCAGGGTGGGGATCATCAGAACACCGAACCAACCTACATAGAGGCGGTTGTCGGTGCTGGTCACCCAATTGCAGAACCGATCCCATGCACTGCCGCTTTCGCGTCTTTGAATGGTTGTCGTCATAGTGGTAATAATTGCTAGAAACTACAGGAAATCCGTAGCTGAGGAATGAATGTTCGGTAAGGTTTACCTGATGTAGGTATTTCTTACCTAGTCTCATAATATTGAGATTCTTTTTGATTTTTCAGCGATGCTTGTGAATATTTGTCAAGCCGATCGCGATCGACCGTTACATCTTCAAACAATGGCTGCATAACCGATCGAAACACTCTTTTACGTGAACCGCTTAACCAATGCACCGAGTCCACTTAACTTTTGTAACGCTGCAAAAGCAAAAGAACACGTCCAGAGAAAGCGCAAGGCTCGGGTTTAATCAACGTTTGAGGAGATTTTACTAGCAGGCTTACAGGTCAGAGACATAATCGTTTGCTGACGCAATTGTAACTATTAGCAATCTTTCTTAATTGAGTTTTTTGCGCGAACTGACCTTATCCAAAACGGCTTGAGAGCAGTGTTCTCAACTCGACTTTTTCCATCCGCTAATCCACCAACCGATCGGGTAAAAACATCAAAAGCATGCTTGGATTGCTGGTCTAGGGGCTGTCATCAATGACGACTACACATCGCTTACAGCATGAGTTCCAGCTCCTAGCCTCGTGTGTTGGGGCGGGCGCGACAATGCTGATACCAAAGGTTTCAAGCTGAATTGATGACGCGCCCTAGCCCACTTTGCCATACTGCTTGAATTGGCTAAAGTCCGGGCTGTGATTTTGGCATTCTCAGTCTCATCGGTTTACCCTTTTCTTGCCCCAATCCTGATCCCGAAGTAAGGTGATGTGCTTGCATACCCTGGGCAAAGTGGTACACTTGTCTTGCTGAGTAGTATATCTGCTTTAAGTCAGGGTTCAAGGCACCCTCCACCAACCATGCTGTGAACAGTTGTCTGCCATCAAGCTTGTCTGCGATCAAGCTTAAGTCGTGAGCATATGGGGTTAGTGAATGACGCTAGAGCAGCCACTCGGCTCTGTTGTTCAGGGTTCGCTTAGCCAGGGGCTAGAAGTGCGATTACACCCCGACGTGTTTGTCGAAGACATGCGTGTCGGTAAATTTTTGGTGGTGCAGGGGATGCGATCGCGCTTCTTTTGCATGTTAACGGATGTGTCTCTGGGCACAGGCAGTCCCCGCATTTTGGCAAATCCGCCGGATCCCAACAGCTTTTTACAAGAAGTGCTAGCTGGAACAGGCACCTTTGGCACGATTAACTTAACGCCGATGTTGATGTTTACGCCGGGGGAGGGGAAGGGAGAGGAGAGAGGAGTGAGGGGCGAGGGGAGAGGGGAGAGGAGTCAAGGGTCAGGGGTGAGGGGTCAGGGGTTAAAACCCAACTCAAAACTTTCTTCTTATTCTGCTCAAACGAGTGCGGATATTGAACTTCTTCCCGTGAAGACGATTCCGGGTCATTTTAGTCAGGTATACGATGCCAGTGAGCGAGATTTTCGAGCCGTGTTTGGTTGGGAGGATGATCCCGGTCGGCGGAATTTTGCGATCGGTCAGCCGATCGATATGGCGGTTCCCGTTTGTCTTGACCTCGATCGCTTTGTCGAGCGTAGCAATGGAGTCTTTGGGAAGTCGGGAACGGGAAAATCGTTTCTGACGCGGTTGCTTCTCTCTGGCATTATCCGCAAGCAGGCTGCCGTCAATCTGATCTTTGACATGCACTCAGAATACGGCTGGGAAGCGGCACGGGAGGGCAAACAGTTCAGTACGGTGAAAGGGCTGCGGCAACTCTTTCCGGGGCAGGTGCAAATTTACACGCTTGATCCCGACTCAACCAAGCGGCGGGGTGTGCGCGATGCCCAAGAGCTTTACATTAGCTATGACCAGATCGATGTGGAAGATCTGATGCTGGTGCGAGGCGAACTGAACCTCTCAGAAGCGAGCCTGGAAAACGCGATTATTCTCCGTAATGAGTTTGGCAAAGCGTGGATTACGCGTCTACTGGCAATGAGCAATGGTGAAATCCAGGAGTTTTGTGAAACCAAGATGGGGAGCAAGTCATCCATCATGGCGTTGCAGCGGAAGCTCAATCGACTAGATGAACTGAAGTACATTCGCCAAACCTGCCCGCATAACTATGTGGGACAGATTTTGGAATCGATCGAAGCAGGTAAGCATGTGGTGGTTGAATTTGGCTCTCAGTCCAATCTGTTGTCTTACATGCTGGCAACGAATGTGATTGCGCGGCGTATTCACCATGCCTATGTGCGCAAAGCCGAGCAGTTTTTGCAGACCAAAAAGGTGAGCGATCGCCCCCGTCAACTGGTCATCACCATTGAAGAGGCACATCGCTTTCTCGATCCCTCAACGGTGGGGCAGACCATCTTCGGGACGATCGCCCGTGAAATGCGGAAGTACTTCGTGACCCTGTTGGTAGTGGATCAGCGTCCCTCTGGCATTGACAACGAGGTGATGTCTCAGATTGGCACTCGGATTACTGCGTTGCTCAACGATGAAAAAGATATTGATGCCATTTTTACCGGGGTTTCAGGCGCACAAAGCTTGCGATCGGTGCTGGCAAAGCTAGACTCCAAACAGCAAGCGCTCATCCTGGGTCACGCGATTCCGATGCCTGTTGTCGTGAAGACTCGTCCTTACGATGAAACGTTTTATGCCGAAATCAGCGAACCTGCGTGGGAAGAATTACCAGCCGCCGTGGTTTTCAAAGCGGCTGAAGCCGCCAAAGCTGATCTTGGAGTTTAAAGCTTAGGATCGTGGATTTATGAAGGTGTCATTCTCTGCGTAGGGGCGTGGCATGCGGTAGAAAGTTCTTGCCTTCTCCCAGAGACATCTGCCGCATGCCGCGCCCCTACAACGAAAAGGCTGAGGTTGTCGAAGTTATTTCATTCACAATCTTTGAGAGTAGAGATAAATCCGTTTGGCGCGCAGCGACGTAAAGCTACTTAAGCCGAGCGATCGAGTGACGGACTTATACCCATTGATCGGTTCGGTTATCCCTCTTCATGGGGACTATTGTGAAACAGACAATCAGGTCAAAATAAAGCATGTACAGGGCTGATGCAACCTTCTCTAGCGAGAGGGGCGTTAGTCTCAGGCTTTGCACTGCATCCTGTGTTCTCTACCTGATAACGCTGGTATGCCGTCATCGCACGGTGCTAACGCTGAATGTATTCACCCCTGAAACCTCAAAGCTTTGGCACCTTATCTGCGGCAAACGCTTTGTAAATCATCCAATCGGGTCATTCTATAGGGCGAAACTAAAGGCTGAGGCTAGCGTCTATAATATAGGCTATCGATTCAACTTAAACTCATAATGACTCCGCCTTGATATTGCGCGATCGTTTTATTTTCTCTTCTGTAAGTGCTTCACTCTCATTGTTCTTAACGTTAATTTCTACCAAAATCTTCTGCCTTGCTATACAGCGCTGTTACTTCTATAAGATCGCGTCAGGCTGTTTAGGAGTGCTTTTACAATACCTGCCGTCACCATATCGAGAGTCAACCGCCAGCAACCAGATGGCTGAGCTGTTCGCAAAGCACCGCTCTTTTCCTACGCTGTCTCGCAAGCAAAAATTTCGTCTTCCTTGTCCTAACTGGTTTTACTTAGGGCATGTGTCTTTCGCTTCAGTCTCATGTTCCCTGTCCTTTGTCTACGGAGTTGTAAGCATTCATGGCTACTGCCAACGCTAAATCTAAACCGGCGAAACCCACGTTTACGGCAGATATGGTTCGTACCTACCTGCACGAAATTGGTCGTGTGCCGATGCTGACCCATGAACAGGAAATTATCTACGGTAAGCAAGTGCAGCAGATGATGGCACTGCACGACCAAAAAGAAGCGCTTGCTCAAACGCTTGACCACGAACCCACCGCTCAAGAGTTAGCAGACCATGTGCAAATGAGTGAAGCCGATCTTAATGAGGTGATGCGTCGCGGTCAGCGGGCAAAGCAAAAAATGATTGAGGCAAATCTACGCCTTGTCGTGTCGATCGCCAAAAAGTATCAGAAGCGCAACCTGGAGTTTCTGGACCTGATTCAAGAAGGCACGATGGGTTTAGAGCGCGGCGTGGAGAAGTTTGATCCCATGCGTGGGTACAAGTTCTCGACCTATGCGTACTGGTGGATTCGTCAGGCGATCACACGGGCGATCGCACAACAGGCGCGTACCATTCGTTTGCCCATTCACATCACTGAAAAGCTCAACAAAATCAAAAAAGTCCAGCGTGAGTTAGCACAACAGCTTGGACGCAGCGCTACAGCGGCTGAAGTTGGGGTTGCGCTTGAGTTGGAGCCTGCTCAGATTCGAGAATATTTGACGATCGCTCGTCAGCCTGTTTCTCTGGATCTGCGCGTGGGCGACAACCAGGATACCGAGCTACAAGACCTGCTAGAAGATGATGGTCCTTCGCCAGAGCACTACATGGCGCAAGAGTCGCTGCGTCAGGATTTAGAAACCCTGATGGCCGATCTGACACCGCAGCAACGTCAAGTGATTGCGCTCCGCTATGGCTTAGAAGATGGCAACGAGCTATCGCTAGCCAAAGTGGGTGAGCGGTTGAACCTCAGCCGTGAGCGGGTGCGACAACTTGAACGGCAAGCGCTCGATCACCTGCGCCGCCGGAAAGCTAATGTACGTGAGTATCTTGCTAGCTAGATAACTCTCTGACTAACATTTTGAGGCAACGTTTTGGGGATAAGCATTTTTTACGCTTATCCTCTTTTTTATTGGCTGCTCGATCCCATTCAGTTCACCTTATGCCTCTTAAAACAGATGCCCCTTAAAACAGAGTCCTTGCTCGTCAAAGCAACGCTGCTCTTTAGCAGTAGTCTTACCGTCATGGCAGGAGCCACGATCGCCCCCTCGCTCCCCGCCATGCGCGATCACTTTGCCGCTACACCCAATGCAGACTATTGGGTACGACTGGTTTTAACCGTTCCAGCCTTGTTTATTGCGATCGGTGCTCCGTTTGTGGGTACGGCGATCGATCGCTTCGGGCGGAAACCGCTTTTAGCTCTAGCGGTGTTGCTGTATGGGCTGGCAGGTGCCTCTGGAGCCGTGTTGAATGATCTGGGTCTGATCCTGGTGGGGCGAGTGCTACTGGGGTTGAGTGTGGCAGGCGTGATGACAACCGCAACCGCCTTAATTGCCGACTATTACGTTGGTGCAGCCCGTGTTCAATTTCTTGGCTTTCAAGCAGCTTTTATGGGGTTGGGTGGAGTTGTCTTTCTGTCCTTCGGTGGCTTTTTGGCTGATGTAAACTGGCGGATGCCATTCTTCATTTACCTGCTGGCGCTACTCATCGTGCCGCTTGTCGTCTTGGTGCTGCCAGAACCTAACCGGACGTTGGATGGTCAGATGTTGGGGGTTGATGCAACCAATGTCTTTCCCTGGCACATTGCAGGTTTAACGTATGCAGCGGCTCTCCTCTCGCAGGTTGTGTTTTACTTAATTCCGGTGCAGTTGCCGTTTTATTTGAAACAACTGGTCGGTGCGAATGCGTCACAGGTTGGTCTGGCGATCGCCCTTGCAACGCTGTTTAGTGCCGGTAGCGCCATTGCCTACAAGCAAGTCAAAGCCCGCTTGTCGTTTATGGGCATCTACGCGATCGCCTTTCTGTCGATGGCGGTTGGTTACTGTGTCATCAGCTTTGCCACGACCTATGCTCTGGCTTTAGTCGGTCTGGCGATCGCGGGGACTGGCTTAGGGTTGCTCACGCCCAACATGAATGTTTGCTTAACGTCTGTCGTACCAGCGAGTTTCAGAGGTCGTGTGTTGGGTGGGTTGACGACAGCCTTTTTTCTGGGACAGTTTCTTTCACCCATCGTGAGTCAACCGCTTAGCGGCATGGTTGGTTTAGATGCTACCTATCGGCTGGGAGGCTTACTCATGGCTTGTATGGGCGCGATCGCCCTTTTGCTAGGCTGGCGTTGGCGATAAGGGCATTCGCTACACTGATCTCCACACCCGTCTTGACACGTCTGTGGCTGATTCGATCAAGCACCGCTGTAAGTGACGTTTTCCAAAAGCATAGGCAAACGCATGGACGTTACGATTCTGTCCAAAGTGGGTCAATGCGGCTCTATCCAAAGTAGGTCGATGCGGCGCAACGGTAGTTCTATAACTGAGAGGACTACAAGCTTGGAGCAACCAATGGCAGACGATCGCTTGATAATACAAGATCCACGGCATCAATATCCAGAGCCGCCTTTTCCTCGTCAGCCGCAGCCTGAACCGGGACTCGCTGCAAAGATGTCACCGAAGCCAGATCATGGTGAAGAGAGCTATACAGGCTCAGGAAAGCTGGTAAACCGCAAGGCGTTGATCACTGGCGGCGATTCCGGTATCGGACGGGCTGTGGCGATCGCCTATGCACGAGAAGGGGCAGATGTTGCTATCTCTTACCTTCCCAGTGAAGAGTCAGACGCACAGGACGTGATCGCACTGATTGAAAAAGCAGGACGCAACGCGATCGCGCTGCCAGGTGACATCACCGATGAGCAGGTTTGCCGCAAGCTCGTCACAGATGCGGTCCATGCGCTCGGCGGTTTAGACATTCTCGTCAATAATGCAGGTAAGCAACAAACGCAGCCCTCGATCGGTGACATCACCACCGAGCAGTTTGATCAGGTGCTCAAAACCAACCTCTACGCGCTCTTCTGGATTACGCAGGAAGCCGTGCCGCATCTCAAGCCAGGTGCAGCCATCATTAATACGACTTCGATTCAGGCATATGACCCGTCGGAGAGCCTGATTGATTACGCCATGACGAAAACAGCGATCGTCTCGTTCAGCAAATCCCTCTCGAAGCAAATGATTGAGCAGGGGGTGCGCGTTAACGCAGTTGCGCCCGGTCCCTTTTGGACAGCGCTACAGCCCAGCGGTGGGCAAACTCAGGAAAAAGTTGAGAAATTTGGCTCTGAAGTGCCGCTAGGACGACCCGGACAGCCCGTGGAGATCGCGCCCATCTACGTACTCCTGGCATCCCAAGAGGCAAGCTACATCACCGGGGAGGTGTATGGTGCTACGGGCGGTGTTGGCATTGCCTAAGGGACAGGAATAAAATAACCTCGATGTTTTCTGGAGGGGCGAACATCCGTTCGCCCGTACAAAACAGCAGCGAAGCTATTTAATTCTCATTTCTAAAGATGTCTCGATGTACAGTGTTCGCTGTTGTGGGTGGCTTTCAACATCCATGAGGCGATCGCATCACAAACTGTCGCCCGCAATCCTTACAGCGATAACACTGCTTCCCCCGCCGATACCCATTCTTTGATAACTGCTGAGACTGACAGTGAGGGCATATCATTACTTTCATTACATTGCTCAGCCGATCGTCTCCGACATGCGGCTCTAAATATGACACCAGCAGGTCTTCAATTTGTTGCGTCAATTGTTGGCGATGTTCCTGATTTGAGCTGCGAAGTGCTGCCAGCATGACTGCATTGCTACTATGCACACAGACTTCTGCTAGCAGGCTGTAATCTTTCCCCGTTAAAGCAGGCTTTCGCCGCTTCAAAATATTTGCCATGAAATTGATTGCTTCCTGCGTCATGCTGTCATCGATCGACTGGAAAATTTCGCGCGCTAGATAAAACTGCACAAACACAACACGCGACACGGGTTGCTCAAATAGTTCTGCTACAGCAGACGCGATCGCGTGAATCATCTGACGAAGCGGCAACTGAACAATGGTTGGGATGTCTACCTGTGCCCACATGGCTTTCACCCGCTCCGTATGGCGCAACTCCATCGCTTTGAAAATAGCCGCTTTATCGGGAAAGAACTGGTAGAGAGAGCCGATCGCCGTCCCTGCTTTTGCGGCAATCAAATGGGTTGTTGCTGCGTCATAGCCCACTTCGTCAAACACAGCGGCTGCCGCATCGAGAATCTTTTCGACCCGTTCCTTACCGCGTTGCTGTTTCGGTTGACGACGGAAATTGTTCGATGATGAGGGTCTTGACGAACGTGAATGTTCTGTCATATTTTAGAAACACGACGGATGTTTCATAATTCTATCCCTCACGGAGAACACGATGCAGTCAATGCTTCCCGGCGCGCCCTGGTTGTTGGCGCACAAATCCATGCTGACCGTGAATCAACCCCGAAAAATCTCTTTGTATGGTGCTGACTATGTGATGTGGAAAGATGCAGCGGGGGCGATTCATGCCTTGCCCAATGCCTGTCCGCATATGGGCGCGATGTTATCAGAAGGCTGGTGTGAGGCTCAAAGTAATGGTACAAGCAGTGTCGTGTGTCCCTTTCATGCGTTACCGTTTGACCCGGAAGGCTGCACGGTTTTACCGGGAACAGGCAAGAAAACATTGCCCCAGTTGAAACCGTTGGCATTAACGATCCAGGGCGATTTTGTCTGGTCTTATGGAGGGTACGAGCCGAAGCTACCGATTCCCACAATACTGAATGAGATTGCGAGCACTTACCACTTTGTGGGGCATACGGGCGATCGCAGCGTAAACACCGATTTGTTGACCATGCTCCTCAATATGCATGACTACAATCATCAAAACGGCACCCATCGAGATTTGTTTCGCATTACCGATGTAGAGTTTCATCAGTTTGTCGATAGCGGACATCATTCTCATGCGTTCTACGACATGCCCACCGCGCCCTACAGTCTGATTGAAAAGCTGAGAAAACCGGATGTGATGCTGCTACCCAGTAGAATTAAAGCGCACCTGGAAAACCACTTTCCGTCTCTGGTGATTTTTTATGGTGAAATGCCGTTGGGTAAAGCCGCGCAATGTCATTTCTTTGTGCCAGAAGCCGAGCATCGTACTCGAACTTATCTTTTGCTATTTGGTCAGGCAGAGCATCCAGCCTTTAAGATCCTTGGCAGTACCTACCTCAAATTTGGCAAGGTGGTAGTGGATCAAGACGCGGATATTCTCGGCAAAATTTATTCGGATACGCCTCAGAAAATTAAACTCAACAACGAAGTTGGTATGGACTGGGTACGGCGTAATTTTGAGAGTTTTCCTGATGTTGTGGAGCCCAATCTATCCAGGTAAATTCTGTCGAGGTAAATACAGCAATTTTCAATCAAGTGAAGTACAGATCCATGCAGGGGGTCAAAGAGTCAACGGAGTAAGGTGTACCTCAGCAAGTTGGAAAACGCTGTAGTTTATCCAGGTAAATGGTGAGCAACCGCGTTCAATACCTTTAGTGTTCTTGCATCTAGAAGTAGGCTCTGATCAAATGCCTGCTATGGGCCAACAAGCGGGGTGCCTGCGTCGTTCTTACTCCAACATTTGCAGATTTCGGACTGCCCCCTGATCCGCGCTTGTCGCTAGCAGGGCATACGCTTTGAGCGCCGCACTGACCCGACGCTGGCGAGGCTGGGCAGGCTTCCAGGCACCTTTACCCTTCCCGTCCATTGCCACACGACGGTTGGCGAGATCTTCCGCCGATAGATCGACCTGAATGCGGCGATTGGGAATATCGATCAAAATGCGATCGCCGTCTTGAACCAGCGCAATGTTGCCGCCTGCTGCTGCTTCTGGAGAAACGTGACCGATCGAGAGACCCGAAGTGCCGCCTGAAAAGCGTCCGTCGGTCAACAAAGCACAAGCCTTGCCCAAACCTTTAGCTTTAAGGTAGCTGGTTGGATAGAGCATTTCCTGCATACCAGGCCCACCGCGCGGTCCTTCATAGCGAATGATCACCACGTCGCCCGGTTTTACTTCATCCCCCAAAATGCCTTTGACAGCAGCCTCCTGACTTTCATAAAGGCGCGCGTTGCCTGCAAACACCTGCATACTTTCGTCTACGCCTGCCACCTTCACAATACAGCCGCGTTCTGCCAGGTTGCCGTACAGCACAGCCAGTCCGCCTTCGGTACTGTAAGCGTGTTTGACGCTGCGGATACAGCCGTTTTCCCGATCCAGGTCGAGAGAGTCCCAGCGGGTCGATTGACTAAACGCTTGCTGAGTGGGAATCCCCGCAGGACCCGCCTTAAAAAAGGTGTGGACAGTTGCATCATCAGTCTGCATCACATCCCAGCGATCGAGCGCTGCTTTCAACGTCTGACTGTGAACCGTCGATACGTCTGTATGGAGCAATCCAGCCTGATCCAGCTCGCTGAGAATGCCGGGGATACCACCAGCCCGGTGGACATCCTCGATATGGTAGTTCTGGGTATTTGGTGCCACCTTGCAGAGTTGAGGCACTCGGCGCGAGAGGCGATCGATGTCCGCCAAGGTAAACGCCACACCTGCTTCATGAGCAGCGGCTAGCAGGTGCAGAATGGTGTTGGTGGAGCCACCCATTGCGATGTCTAGCGTCATCGCATTTTCAAACGCTTTGAAACTGGCGATCGAGCGTGGTAGTACTGAGTTATCGTCCTGCTCGTAGTAGCGACGGGTAATGTTAACAACGGTGCGTGCGGCGTTGAGAAACAGATCTTTGCGATCGAAATGGGTTGCCAGCACCGTGCCATTGCCAGGGAGAGCAAGACCGATCGCCTCAGTCAAACAGTTCATAGAGTTGGCGGTAAACATACCGGAGCACGAGCCACAGGTCGGGCAGGCAGAACGCTCATATTCATCAACAACTGCGTCGCTCACACTCGCGTCTGCGGCAACCACCATCGCGTCTACCAAGTCCAGTTTGTGCTCCGAGAGCTTCGTTTTACCCGCTTCCATGGGACCGCCGGAAACAAAAACGGTGGGAATGTTGAGCCGCAGGGCTGCCATGAGCATTCCGGGAGTGATTTTGTCACAGTTGGAAATGCAGACCAGAGCATCGGCACAATGGGCGTTGACCATATACTCAACCGAATCAGCAATGATCTCACGCGAGGGCAGACTGTAGAGCATGCCATCATGCCCCATCGCGATGCCATCATCCACCGCGATCGTGTTGAATTCTTTGGCAACCCCACCAGCAGCTTCAATCTCACGGCACACCAATTGACCCAAATCCTTCAAATGCACATGACCAGGTACAAATTGAGTAAAGGAGTTGGCAACAGCAATAATGGGCTTCTCGAAATCTGCGGTTTGCATGCCAGTGGCGCGCCAGAGCGCACGAGCACCCGCCATGTTGCGTCCCTGAGTGGAGGTTTTCGATCGATAGGTTGGCATGGCGCATCCGATTCGCTAAAAGGTTTTCATCATCTAGGGGCTGTCATCAATGACGACTACACATCGCTTGCAGCAAGGGTTACATCTCCTAGCATCATGTGTTGGAGCGGGCGCGATCATGCTGATACCGCAAGGTTTTGAAACTAATTGATGGCGCGCCCTAAGCTCGATCGAAAATGATCATCGAGGACAAGAGAATTATCGGACATTCTGCACGTTTGCTCAATTCATCCAGCATGGAAGCAGGAAGGTCGCATTCGCTACGGTTTGATCGGGTGGCACGATCGAGCTAGGGGCTGTCATCAATTACGACTACACATTGCTTGCAGTAAGGATTCCAGCCCCTAGCCTGGTGTGTTAGGACGGGCGTGACACTGCTGATATTGCAAGGTTTCGGAGCTAATTGATGACACGCCCTAAGGAATGGAAATTAACTAAGTTCGACCCTTGGTAGGGACGGGTTGATCAGCGTTGCCTGCTGCATCAAGGGTTTGCTGTCAAACCCACCCCTACAGTTTGCGGGAATGATTTAACCCACGATCGAGCGAAGCCGATGCAGATTCGTATTCTAATTGAGATCACAGACGAAATATGGTACTCGTGCTGTCTTTCACAAAGCTCGGAGCCATCAGCAAGGTCAGTCTAGAGGCAGTGTCAGTCTAGAGGAAGAGGGAATAGGTGTGATGCGTACTAATGTAGAAGCGGGCTGAAGGTTGTAGAGCAAATTCAGAGCAAATTCAAAGTCTGCAAAACCTCAGATCATTTACCCTCAATTAGTATGCACATCATCCTCGGCGGTACTGGCAACGTCGGTTCAGCCGTGGCGCGGGCGCTACTCAAACGCCATGAGCCAACGATCGTCATCACTCGTGATCCCTCAAAAGCCGCCGCGTTGCGCCAGAAAGGTGTCGATGCTGCGATCGCGGATGTGCATGATGTAGAGGCACTTCGGAGTATCTTTCGTCAAGGTCAGCGGTTGTTCTTCTTAAATCCGCCCGCGGCTCCTTCTTCCAACACGGCTGCTGAAGAACGACGTAGTTTAGCCGCCATTTTGAGTGCGATCGACGGAGCAGGCTTAGAGAAAATTGTGGCTGAATCGACCTACGGAGCTAGACCTGGTGAGCAAGTGGGTGATTTAAGCGTACTTTATGAAATGGAGCAGGCGCTGAGCGCTCAGTCTGTTCCCACAACGATTATCCGAGCAGCGTATTACATGAGCAATTGGGACGCATCTTTGCCAGTGGCGCGTGAGCAGGGAGTCGTACAAACACTTTATCCAGAAGACTTTCAATTGCCGATGGTTGCCCCAGCAGACATTGGTGAACTGGCGGCGCGGCTGCTAACTGAGCCGATCGAGCAGACCGGGCTTCACTATATCGAAGGTCCCGATCGCTACTCGGCACAAGATGTAGCACTCTCGTTAGCAGCGGTGTTCGGTCGTCCCGTTGATGCCAGACCCATTCCTCGCGATCGTTGGCTAACAGCACTCAAGGAGATGAACTTCTCGGACGAAGCTGCTAGATCTTTCGCCAACATGACAGCAGTAACCCTAAACGATCCATTTCCAGCCTTGAACTCTGTTGAGCGAGGCACAACGTCACTGCACGATTATTTCTTGGATTGCAATGCAAGGTCAGGCATCTCTGACAGCAATCCGTAAATATCCCTCTCCTAAGAAATCATCTCTTCCAAGGGACGATGAACGATTTCCATTCCTAAAGCTTGTGCCCGTTTTTGAAGCTGCTTGAGGGTGCGTTCGCGACAGCGTTGCTCGTAATAATTTTCTCCTGGGTCAACATAGCCCTGTCCCGTTGTCCAAAGTTGATAGAAAAGGCGTGCAATTTTATGAGCAGTCGCAGTAATGGCTTTGGGTGTCCCTAGTCGAGTTCGGAGGCGACGGTAAAAAGCCCCTAAAGCGGAATGGCTTTTCCCTGCGGCTTGAGCGGACATCCGAAAAGCATTAGCGGCTCGATTAACCACCCGACGCGTGGCTGAGCTTTTAACCTTGCCCCCTGTGATGCGACTGCCTGGGCACAGTCCCAGCCAGGAGGTAAAGTGCTTAACACTAGGGAAGCGACTGGGGTCTAAGCCCACTTCTGAAAGGATAGTTTGAACTGTTAACACGCCCATGCCGTCGATTTTGGTAAAGTCAACGCCACTCATGCGATAAAGATGAGTGCGTAAATCAAAAGCAGGTTGATTGTCCTGCGGTTTGTGCCGCTTATATTTGGGGGGCGGTAGTGGTTGCTCATTCAGGTCTACTTTAGCCTCAAAGTCCGCTAGACACTGCTCAATTTGCTGGTCACAAGCTGCCATTTGGGTTTGATACACGTCGTACAACTGCAACTCCTGTTGCAGGACAAACACATGTTCCTGACGATAATCACCCTGAAGGGCTTGAGCAATTTCAGCTTCACTGCGTTGAGCGCGATGATGTCTGAGTGCGGCTAAGGTTTGAGGATTGCGTTCTCCGGCAACAATCGCTCGCAAGATTGCCATCCCAGTCGTCCCACTCAAATCGCTCACGACTTGATGCAGTTGCACATTCATCTGAGTCAAGGCCTTTTGCATCCGCTGGAGATGGACGCAGGCACTCTTAATCAAGTTATCGCGGTGGCGAATATAGCTGCGTAGAACACAGACTTGATCGGTTGGTCGAAAGGAACCTGCTAAAAGTCCATAACTGTGTAATTGTTGCAACCATTGGCAATCGAGCACATCGCTCTTGCGACCGGGCAACGTTTTAACGTGTTGAGCATTCACCAACTGAACCGCAAAGCCACGGGTTTCGAGAATCTGAAACAACGGAATCCAATAAACTCCCGTTGATTCCATCACCACCGTTTCAACACCACAAGTCGCTAGCCAGTCTGCTAGCGCATGTAAATCAGCGGTAAAGCAACCAAAACTCCTGATGCTGGTTGCATCACGCTCTGCTGGAACACAAACCCAATGCGTGTGAGACCCAATATCGATGCCTGCGGGATTGGGATGAATGGACTCAAGCGCTGGAGACTGACGGTGTTGACGCATAAGCACTCCTGAACATCCTGCTGTTGTTGGAACCATAAGGGTGCCTTGCCTGGATTGACGGGCTGTAGAATCTCCTAAACGGGATAGTGTCATGGACACTTCACCAATGTCATTCTCGTCGCAGTCCAGAACCAAGCTTTTGTACGGGCGCAAGGCACCAGTGAGGGAACGGTCTTAACTGTCAAGGCACCTTCTCAGTGTAGGAAAATGTTCTCAGCCAAACTGCGTTTCTTTTAGCCATTCCGAGCACAGTTGCTCGTGAACAGCTTTGGTTACTTCTTTGAAAAGGTGAAATCGTACTCAAAACATATTCAAAAAGCTACTCAATAACGTGATTTAAGAACTCATTACGTGAATCGTAAATTGCTTGAAGGAGATGAAAAAAACCACAATGCCCGCCTGATAAGGCTTTACGGGTGCGTGTTTTTGGAAGCGGGCGGCGAGAATCGAACTCGCATCATTAGCTTGGAAGGCTAAGGTTTTACCACTAAACTACGCCCGCCGGGATAACCGCTTAAAGCATCCATAATCTTAACACATATTTGACTGTTGGAACTGAGCGAGACACTCTCCAAGAGGCGTTTGCGCAGGCGGATGATCTGAAAGCTAGGGGCTGTCATCAATTACTACTACACCTGACTTGCAGTAAGGGTTCCAGCCCTTAGCCGTGTGTTGGGGCGGGCGCGATCATGCTGATACTCAAGGCTTTGGAGCTAATTGATGACGCGCCCTAGGGCAGTTGTACTTGTGCTTCAATCATCAGATTTGAGAGCGGCGGGATTGATACTTTGCCGTTTGAGTTGTTTTGTGCTGGCTGGAACCGCCACTGCGTAAAGATTTGCGTGGCAAGTTCGTTCAGGGTTGCCTCGTCGATCACGCTTCCAGTCGAAGAAGAAAGAAGCGTTGTTTTTTCAACCCTAAGCACCTGTCCTTTCTGGTCAATTGTCAGAGTTGCTTCCAGACGAATCGTTTGCTGTGCCAGGACGGGTGAGTAGCGAACCGTGACATTTTTCTGCGTCTCGATCGGTTGTGCGGCTTGCAGTTGCACATCGACCGCCGCCTGGCGAGGGTTAGAAACCGTGACAATAATGCTGTCCCCTGACGGTCCTTGTGGGATGCGTTCACCTGTTGCTGACGGTGGCACAGAAGTTGCAGAGGGATTCGGCGGAGCACCTGGCAATCCTTCTTGAGGTAAACCAGAAGGTGGCTGAGTCTGCCCTGGGTCGGGTGCAACCGACGCTTGGGGAAAGGGGTTGCTCGTCGAGTTTGGCGGTGGTTGGGTTGAGTTGTTGGCGGGTTCAGAAGGCTGCGGTATTGGGGGGTTAGATGGTAGAACCGGATTTCTGTACAGTTGAGGCTGGGGTGGTTGCCTGCGGGTAGGTAAACGCCTTTGCAAGGTTGGCTGAACGAATGGTTGTTCTACGGCTGGATTGACCTCTGATGGCTGCGATCGCGCATCATTTGGCTGTGCCTGAGTTGCAGAAGGTTGACTCGCTGAGGGCGCACCGGGACGAGCGGCGATCGCCTGACTGGGTGCTGTCGATTGGGCAGTGACAGCATTTGGATCAACAAGTTCGACGGCGATTGGCTCTGGGTCTAGCTGTACGGTTGCGGTACGCGTGAGAAAAAGGGTCGCGAGAATAAACAGCACGAGATGAATCAGCACTGACCCCAATACGAGCGAGAGCCAAAGGGTTGGCGGATCGGACGATCGTGGTGCTTCATGAAACGGTGGCTGATCAGCGGGACTTATCACGGGGGCAACGGGTTCACGGCAATGCAGCAGGTATGGATAAGATATTTCAGTCTGCTTGATCCTAGCTCACTCTTAGAACTCCCTAAAGCATTGCCCATTCTGAAGCTGTTTAGCAGACTGAGTGATGAAACCAATGGGTTGCTTCTGCATGGCAGCAACACACTATAGATGGACGAGCGCCAACATATCGACGATCGACGAATGATGAGCCAGCTTTTCCGTAATGTTGATTCGTAAAGCTGTGATTAAGAATCTGGTCATCGCTTTCATCTGCGTGAATAATTAGCTCAAAGATGAAAACCTCGCGCTGTTTTCCAGGATTAATCTGGCTGCTTGTAAAAAAAGGTGCTTAACTATGGCGCAACTTGATATTTGGAGAATTCAGGCTTTTGTTCGTCTGGCATCGTTGGTGAACAAATTACAAGGAACGGTTGGGAAAAAAGACGAGTTAGTAGACAACTTAATTCGAGTGTTGAGCAATTTGCCTCCTCGCCCTACCGATAAGCCAGCCTATGTGGGTTTGTTCTCGGTCACGGATGTCAAAGTGGGCAGACAGGGTGCTGCAACTCGGCTTCAAGAGTTAGTGGGCAAGCTGCAAGGAGAGGTGAATGACAAAGATGGGCAGATCGACAACGTGTTGCGATCGCTCAGCAACTTACCGGCTCGACCAGCAGGCAAGCCGCCTTACGCTGGGCTGTTTTCTACCAGCACGATGCTTTTGCTGACACCCCAACAAATTCTGGCGATCGCCCCCGAAGCCAGCACCAGCCGAATCAATGCACTCACGCCCTTTTTGAACCGCACGATGGTGGAGTTCAATGTCTCAACGCTGTTACGACAGGCACATTTTTTGGCGCAGCTAGCGCATGAATCTGATCGCTTCAACGCGTTAGAAGAGTATGCCTCTGGTGAAGATTACGAAGGTCGAGATGACCTGGGCAACATCTACAGCGGCGATGGTGTGCGTTACAAAGGCAGAGGACTCATTCAGGTGACAGGGCGCACAAATTATGAGGCGTGTGGCAAGGCGTTAGGCGTGGATCTCATCAACAATCCCACCAAACTATCATCGCCCGACCTGGCAAGCCGGAGCGCCGGATGGTTCTGGTCCACCAATCAACTTAACGGAGATGCCGACAACGATGACGTGAGAACCGTCACCAGAGTCATCAATGGCGGCTACAACGGGTTAGACGATCGCATTCACCTTTTGCAAGCCGCCAAGCGAGCGCTTAAGGTCTGAGAGGAGAGGGGAGAGGAGTGAAGGGGAGCAGGGGAAGCAGGGGAAGCAGGGGAGGAGAGGTATGAGATTTGAGTTAGTTGGTCAGCTATCAGCAGTTAGTCTTTTAGCCTGTATCTTCTAGCGGTTGGGGGCAGAGAGCAGCCATCAACTGTCCAGATTTACTCTAAAAACCAACAACCAACAACTAACAACTTTTTTAGCCTTCATCCTTTATCCTTTCCTACTCCTCACTCCTCACTCTTTCAAAGGGCTGTCGTTCTCACCACAAAGTCTCCAGGCTTCGGTTTAGGCAGGCTGGAGGCTGGCTGAGGCTGTGGAACAGGTGGCTGTGTGACAGGTTTTTGTACGATCGGTGACGGCACGGGGCGCTGAACGATCGGTGGCTGGGGCGCAGGTTGCGGTGTTTCCTGTGGTGTCACGATCGGTCGAGTTGCTGCTGCTGGAAGGGGTACGCGAATGGGCTTGCCTGTGATGGGCGATCGAGAGGAATTCGCTGGCTGATTGGCACCCGATCGCACGGGCGTTTTCGAGCCGCTTACCGGAATCGTGGCGATGGGAGCAGTCGTCGATGGGGCTGGTAGCGGAGTCGGACGAATAGAGCCACTCGCAGCCGTTGATTCTGGTGGCGGTACGAGAATAGGAATTGAGGGGCTGGCAGGTCGGGGCGAGGATGGCGTAGTGGAGCCAGTTGTACCACTAGAACCGGGCGCAAAGATGATGTCGGGGCGAGAAATGGGTAGTGGCGTTGATGGTTTTGCGGCTGGAAGAGGCTTGGAGGGTAGGGGAAGCGTTGCGGAGGGCTGTACTGGTAGGTTCACTGGAGCAGCGGCGATCGCGCTGTTCAATGGCTGGTCATTCGTCAGGTAGTAATGCCCCAACGCCTGATTGTTGTAGACCCGGCGGGTAATGCGCCAACCGGGATTCAGGTACAGCTTGGCAAACCCATTGGTAACACCGCCCGCACGACCGATTTGAATTTCAGACCCGCTGCGGGCGATCGCGGGGATGCCCACCAACAGCAAATCGCCATTGCGCTTCACCACTCGCAGGCTGTATTGCAAGCCCAGGTCCTGGTCGCCCATGCGGATGGAATACCCGTTTGCATCCGTGCTGCGTCCACAGATGCCTGTAAAGTCAAAATTCACGAGAAGCGGATCAATCATGGTTGGACTGGTGCCGCTCTCACTCCAGCAGGCGTGGTTGTTAGCGACTTGCTCAACAATCAAAAGCTGGTGCGCGCTGTTGCCATAGGGCGAAGCGACCAACACCAGCTTGCTAGGATCTAAATCTGCCTTGCTGAACAGGGCAGCAGCGGCAGGTTTTACAACGGTCAGGGAACTAAAAGCCAGGGTTGCCAGAGCAACCACTTTAAGATGAGTCATCATATCCGTTTGTCCGGGTAGGAAGGTAGGTACTGTTGTCCTGTCCGCACCCCTCTCTTCCCCTTCCGGATGAAAGTTGTTACCGCTATGCCAATTTTCTAACTGGCTCGTTAAAAGCTAATAAATCCTTACAGAGCGCCGGTTTACGGGAACTCTTACGCCGCTTTTTAGTCAGCCAAGTGTTACCTCGTAAACTCTTTTGAGAAGCGTAATTGAGATGGTGTGATTTCAGCCTTCAGGATCAATCATCACGAGAGCAAGAACCTCGGCTTCCTTGAGCAACGGCTTGGCGATCCCACCTCATCTAGCGCATGAGACGAACGATCGCTATCCCTGTGGCTGATCGTCTTGAAGTTGTTGAAGTTCGACGATCGTCATTTCAGTGATGCGGGCGATCGTGTCGAGGGGAATGTTTTCCTGAAGCATTTTCAGAGCCAGCGATCGACGCTCTTCTTCTCTCCCTTGCTCTTTGCCCATCTGTTCGATCGACGTGACGTATGGCATCTGTTGCTCCTGCTCATACTGTTTAAGGTCTGCCCAAAACGCCTGTTTCAAGCCGTCCGGTAGCTCCATCAGCCAATCGAGAAACCGGAATAGGTTTAGTATATCTTGCCGCTCATAGCCTTGCTCGTACAGTCGTCGCGTCAGCCGAAACTTCCATTCCTTGCGGGCAACCCCATTATTGCGAGTCTCTTTTGTTTTGAGATGTGCCATCACCGCAATGGCAAAGGGATTGGGGTTGGCTTCGAGCGCTGCCCAGTCAGAGGCATAATCTAGGAGTTTGATGATGGGAAAGCGAAAGGTCGCTTCGCAGCCCCAAAGTTCTTCTCGAAATGGTTGCGGTCGCCACGTAGCACGTTCATCCCCCAGGATGGCTAAGCTAGCAATTCGCTGATTGTACCGATCGCGCAGGCGATAGTAGTACACAAACATGCGATCGCTAAATTGACTCTCTTCCTGGCTTTGAATCTCAATGTGCGCCAAGACCCAGGTTTCTTCGCCACTGAGTTTCCAGACCTTCACCAATTTATCGACCAATCGCGTTCCCAATTCGGCATCCCGCACGACTTGCCGCAGTTCTTGATCCAGAAAGTCATATCCTCGACTCCAATCAATATCCGCATGGATCTGGGGAAAGAAGAACTGCATGAAGTCCTGGAAGTAAGCTTCGAGAATGTCTTTCCAGGGGCTATCAAAGGCATCTCGCGGCTCGGTCATCGGCTTGCCAGAAAATAACTGCCTCAGCCTAGTAGTCTACCAAGCGAACTATGCCTAGTGAGGACATGTCTGGTAAGCTGACTCAAACTCAGGGAGATTATCATGAGTCAGAAGCGCTATGTTGTCGATTTGACAGAGGCTGAAGTTCAAGCACT